>ENA-OPJG01000045-OPJG01000045.1-human-gut-metagenome-genome-assembly--contig:-NODE-45-length-32611-cov-3.390097_pt1 | contig 32611 bp, 17 predicted proteins | sample MGYA00241414_ERZ501657 | MGnify/ENA primary metagenome ERZ501657 (study PRJEB25962, sample SAMEA2042296) | human gut metagenome | biome: human gut; feature: human-associated habitat; material: faeces... | reverse complement strand
AGAAGCAGGGAAAAATGTAAATGCATGGTTTGTTGGTTTTGCACCATACAATGATCCTGAAATTGCAGTAGTAGTTTTAGTTGAAAATGGAGGACATGGTAATTATACTGCGGAAGTAGCAAGAGAGATAATTGCTGAATACTTTGGAATGAATATCAATGCAAATGAAATTCAAGAAGATAATGGAGCTATAAATTATACAGAAAGTATAAATTAGAGAGGAAAAGGGTTAAAAATGCGAAGTTGTGTAAATGTAAGTCAAAAAAATAATTTAGTCTTAATAAAAATAAATGAAGATGCTGAATTTGAAAATATAGTAAAAAGTGTAAAACATAAAGCAGTCCAGTTGAAAAAATTATATAAAGACTCAAAAATACCAATAAAAATAACAGGTAAAGTTTTAAAAAATAAAGAAATGGATGTAATAGAACAAATTATTCAAAAAGAAATAGACGTTGATGTTGATTTTGATATGCCAAAAGAACTGGGATTACACAATATAAAAAAAACATTTGAAAGAGAAGTATCAAAGTCAGAAACTATATTCCATAAAGGATCATTAAGATCTGGCCAAAAGTTAGAAGAAGATGGAAGTATAGTAATACTTGGAGATGTAAATGCAGGAGCACAAGTAATCGCAGCAGATAATATTGTTGTTTTAGGGACATTAAGAGGATTGGCACATGCGGGAGCAAAAGGAAATAAAGATGCAATAATAGCAGCAGGAAAGTTAGACATTGTCCAGGTTAGAATAGCAAATATTGTTAAAGAAATGGATAGAGATGAAGAAACACTACATAAATGTGCATACGTATATGTAGATGGAGAAGAAATAATAATTGAATAAAACAATAAAAAACACTATTTAGACTAAATAGTGTTTTTTATTATCCTAAAAGGAGCAAAATAAGACTAATAAAAAGCTCTTGATCTTTTACACCTTGCTCATATAAAAAGAAAAGAATACAAATAATTAAAATATCATCAAAATAAAGTTTTAAACCAAAAATCTCAAAAAAATAATCATCAGAAGAATTATTTCTGTTTTCTTCCTCTGTTTTTATATCTGCTTTAGAAGAAACGATAGATTCAGATGGATTACTAGAAACATTATTGTTATTTGAACTATAAGCATTATTAAATTTAACATTTTCTACATATTTATTGTTATATGGAAAATAATTACTTTTAGGATAACTATAATAATTATTATATGGATATCCAAAATATGGCATTCTAAAAGGAAACATCATGATTTATCTCCTTTGTTAAAATTAAAAAAATCTGTAAGGTTAGTTATTTTTAACATATTAACATATTGATCTAATTTTTGCTTTCTACTATCTCTTAGATACGGTTTTAAAGAATAAAGAAGATTAGCTCTTGGATCATCCTTTTTATTCATATTATCCATCATAGATTTTATTTTCATAATTGTTTCAAAATCAATAGTAGAAGAATTATTTTGAGAACGTTCGGAATTCGGTTGCTCATTAGATTTATCATTACTATTATTAAAGTTAGTTGAACCATTCGAATTCTTTAACATATTGGCAATATTGTTAATCATTTCAGGTGAGATATTTAAATTAGGTTGATTGTTTATATCATTTTTATGATCACTATTATCAGAAGATAGATCATTTTTTTGAGAATTATCATTATTAGAATTACTATTATGTAATATATTTTGAACTGTAGATATTAATTTAGACATATCTTCTGCCATAAGTGATTACCTCCTAAGAATTATTTTTTGAATTTAAAGCTTGAATTAACTTAGCTTTATCTTCAGGACTAAGCATCTGATTTATTTGATTAATGCCTTGGGCTAATTGATTTTTATCCATATTGTTAACCATATTCATTAAGAAAGAAAGATCATTATTATTCATAATACCACCTCCGTATATATATATTATATTAAATTGAAAAATATGCGTGAATAAAAATATGTCATAAAAGTTACATAAAAAGTTGCAAAAAGCAAAAAAATCTATTGCAAAATTGCAAAAAAAAAGATATAATAGTATCTAGAGCCGTTATGTCATATTAAAAAATATGATGTAACAAAAATGTAATATAAACTTAATAAAAAGTCAAAAAGTAGTTTCCGTAATTGAATTTTTGGTAAATAATGTAATAAAAATTTAATTAAAGAATATGCTATTGACTGAAAAAAAAAACGCATATATAATAAAAATATATGTATATGAAAAATAAGGAGGAAAAAGTAATGAATTTTACTGGAAAGAAGATTTTAAACAAAGTAATTGCAATGATAATAATACTTGCAATGACAATGTCAGACTTTTTGCTAGTTGGCAGTAACTTAGTGAGTTATGCAGTAGATACAGCGAAAACAAGTGACAGTAACGTTGAATTTTATGCTTATTTTACAAAAGAAAATGGAGATAAAGTAAGCAAAATTGAACAAGATACAACTACAAATAATTTAAAAATGTATGTAGAAGTATCTGTAAAAAATGAAGGGTATTTTGATGGACAAATTTCACTAGACGATGCAAACTTTAAAATTAAAAATAGTGTTTTAAGCGACAAAGTAAGCAAAATAGAATCAAATACTGTTTATTTAAATAGAATAAACGCAGGAACAAATGCCATAGTAGAACTTGAAATTGAACAAGCTCTTCCTGAAACTATGTCTGAAAAACTATTAAATGTTGAATCAAAAGTAAATTTATCAGGAAACTATACAAATAGCAAAAAGACAAGACAAATATCAGGAACAGCAAAAGTTGAAATAGACTGGAAATTAAATTCACAAAATACAGTTCAATCAAGTATTAATTTATTAACAAACAAATCATATAAGATTGAAGAAAAACAAAAACGTATAGTTCAATTTTTACTAACAAGTAAATTAACAGATAATAGCTATCCAGTAAAAAACACAAAGATAGAACTAAATGTACCAGAAAAAGCTGAAGAAGTAACAGTAGAAAGAAAAAATACAACTGCTACAAATGGAAATGCTGAATTTAATGAGAAAAATTATGTATATAATAAAGAAAATAAATTACTTTCAATAACAGTAGAAAATAATGCAGATAAAGATGGAAACATTAAATTCTATAAAAATGCTACAGACGAATTTATCGTTACATATGTATATGATGAATCAGACAAAGACAATATTGAAGGAAAAGAAATAAAATCAACAACAAAAATTCAGACATATGACAATCAAGAGAAATCTGCAGAAAATAAAACAATAGCACAAGAAGAAAAAGATGGAATCATTTCTTTTGATATAGAAAGCAATGAAAAAGAGATGTTTAAAGGAAAAATTTATACAGGAGAAGATAAAGAATACACATCAGTAACAAAAATAAATGTAAATAAAGCAAATATTGCAGAGAAAGTAACATTAAATGAATATTCAGCAAATTATATAGGTAACGAAACATATTCAGCAAATATATTCTTTAAACAAACAAAAATTAGCAAATCAGAATTTGAAAAAATATTTGGAAAAGAAGGATATATAAAAATATTAGATAATAATGGAACAGTATTTGCAAACATAACAGATTCAACAGACAGAGATGAAAAAGATTATATAGTTATAAATTATCCAGAAAACATAAAAGAAGTTAATATCGAGACAAGTAAGCCAATTGCAGAAGGAACTTTAAATGTTGAAAATACAAAGACAATTAAAGAAACAGAATATGATAGAGCAAAAATTTTAACATTTACAAAAATAAGTGAAAAAGTTGCAGGAACATATGATTCAAATCAAAAACAAGAATCAGAAAATAGTATTTCTTTAAAGGAAACAACAACAAAAGCTAGTTTAAATGTTTCAAACACATCACTTTCTACAACAGAAGCAACAAGAACAAAAATTGCAGTTACACTTGACACATCTGATGAAAGTAAAGATCTATTTAAAAATCCAAGTATAAAAATAACACTTCCAAAACAAGTAAAAAAATTAAATATAAACTATCAATTATTACATGGAAATGGATTAAAAATAGCAAATGAAGCAATAACAAAAGAAGGAGAAAACCTTGTTATAACAATAAATATTACAGGAGAACAAACAAGATATGTATCAGACGTAACAGAAGGAGCAACAATTCTAATAGATGCAACTATGGAACAAGACAAATTAGCAGTAACAAGCAATGAAGAAATTAAATTAAATTATACAAACGAGAATGCAGTTACATATATCAATAATGGAGAAGAAAAAGTAAAAGTAAATGTAATAGCTAAGAATCCAATAATAGCAACAACAAAGATAAATGAACTAGGAATAGAAACAACAGTAGATGAAGACAAAAAAGATATAAATCTAGAATTAGGAAAAAAAGCTCAAACACTTACAACAATAATGAATGTAGTTAATAATGAGACAAGCAAGATATCAAATGTAAAAATATTGGGAAGTTTCCCAACAAATAATAAAAACAATAACTTAGGAATGACGGTAAATACATTAACAAGCTCAGTAACAAAGAAAAATGTAAAAATTTATTATACAGAACAAGAAAATCCAACTGATGATTTAACAAATTCATCAAATGGATGGTCAGAAAAAGTAGATGTTTCAAAAGTAAAAAATTACTTAATAGTAATAGATTCACTAGAAATTGGAGAAACATATACATTTGGGTACAAAGTAGATGTACCAGCAAATCTAAGCTATAATTTAGATGCAACAGCAGGATATACAGTAAGTTACAAAAATGATGCGTCAAACACATCAAATACTGTAAAAGCAACAACACTTGATTATAACACAGGAAAATCAGCAGTATTAGAACAAAATGTAGTAGCAACAGTAGGAAATGATACTATAAAAGATGGAGATACAGTAAAATCTGGAGAGATAATAAAATATACAGTAACAGTTAAAAATACAGGAAATGAAGATGCAACAGGAGTAACAATTGTAGGAAACGTTCCAGATGGTACAACATATGTAGAGTATAACAATAATGTAGAAAAACCAAAAGAATCAATACCTGATAGTGAACCAGAAACATTTATAGAAGATACGAATAAAAAAGAAGTTAAAATAGAAAATCAAATAATAAAAGCAAAATCTCAAATTACATTTGAATATATGGTAAAAGCAAATACGAATTCAAATAAAGAAATAGAAACTACAATTACCACTACAAACAACAAAGGTGAAAAAGTAGAAAACAAATTTACAAACAAAATATCAACGACAGAAATAGAGACAATATTAGTAAAATCAGACAGTATATACAATAACGGAACAATAAAATCAGGGTATGAATATCAATACATACTAAAAGTAAAAAATGTATCAAATAAAGACAAAAACAATGTAAAAATAACAGTAAATACAAACGACTTATTTGAATTAGTTCAAAATGAATATAACAATGATGATGACCATATAGAAATAACAGATAAAACATTTACAATTGAAAAAATAAAAGCAGGAGAACAAATTGAAATAAGAATTTCTGTTAAAGCAAAACAACCAATAAATTCTGTAAATACTGCAGAACTTTATGCAACAGTATTAGAAGGAAAAACAACATATAGATCAAATAAGATAATAGAAAAAATTGATGCAATCGAATTGCAAGTAGACTTTGCAACAAAGACAACAAGTACAACAGAAGGTTATTTGAAAAAAGGAGATAAAGTATCTTATATATTCAACATAAAAAATACAGGAAAAAATGATGCAGATAAATTAGAAATAAAAGATGAATTATCAGACTATTTGGTAATAGAAAGTGTAACAATAAACGATCAAAATGCTGAATATGCTGAAGATGATGTATATGAAGAAAATTCAAAGTATTCAATATTGACAATATCAACACCACTAAAAGCTGGAGAAAGCGCAACTATAGTAATAACAGCAAAAGCTGATGATACAATAACATATGACGAAGTAACTAAAGTTTCTAATAAAGCAACTTTATATAATGAAGTTGAAATTACAACTACAGATGAAATTGTATATTTTATAGAAAAAGACAATATTAAGTCTGAAGACGATGATCCAAGTAGTGGAAATACTGGAGATAAAGACGAAGACAATAAAAATACAACAGATGGAGGAAATACTACAGGAGATAACAGAAAAGATCCTTCAACAGGAAATAAAGATAACAAGAATACATATACAATAGCAGGAACTGCATGGAAAGACGAAAACGAAAATGGAGCTAGAGATAAAGGTGAACAATTAATATCAGACGTAAACGTTAAACTATTAAATATTGAAACAAAAGAATATGTAAAAGACTCATCAGGAAATGAAATATCAGCTAAAACAAACTCAGAAGGATTATATACATTAACCAACATACCAGAAGGTAAATATATAGCAGTATTTGAATATGATTCAAGTAAATATATGCTAACAACATATAAAGCAAATGGAGTAGCGACAGATAAAAATTCGGATGTTGTATTAAATGATATTACAATAAACGGAAAAACAAGTTCAATGGCAACAACAGATACAATAGAATTAAAAGGAAGTATAGCTAATATAGACATTGGTTTAGTAGATGCAAAAGAGTTTGATTTAGAATTAAACAAATATGTAAGTAAAATAGTTGTTACAAATAATGCAGGAACTACAACAAAAGAGTTTACAGATTCAACTCTTGCAAAAGCTGAAATAGCAGCTAAAAGCTTAAAAGATTCACAAGTTGTAATCGAATATATAATTAAAGTAACAAATAAAGGTGAAATAGCAGGATATGCTAAAAAGATAGTTGATTACAAATCTTCAGAATTAAATTTTAGCTCTTCAATGAACACAGATTGGTATAGTCAAGGAGAATATGTATACAATTCAAGTTTAGCAGAAACAAAACTAGAACCAGGAGAAACAAAAGAACTTAAGTTAGTATTAACAAAAACAATGACAGAATCAAATACAGGACTAATTGGAAATACAGCAGAAATTGCAGAAGCTTATAACACAAGAGGAGCAAAAGACAAAAATTCAACACCAGGAAATAAAACTAAAGGAGAAAACGATATGGGTCAAGCAGATGTAATTATCGGAGTAAAAACGGGTGCAGTAATAAGTTATGTATTAATTACACTATCTATAATAATAGCAATAGGTGTAGGAGCATACTTTATAAGTAAAAAAGTATTAAGTAAAGAAATAAAATTTTAATATGAAAGGAGGGAAAAAGATGGAAAGTAAAATAAAAAAGATAATAGTAATACTAATGCTTGTATTAATTCAGATGTTTGCGATGGTAACAACATCGCAAGCAACAAATGTGAAAGATATAATTTCACAAGGAAGCAATGCGATAGGAAAGAAATTAGGACCAATAGGTAGAGATCCAGGGGTAGGAAATGCAGACTATCTAGAAGGCTCAGGACGTTCACCATATTTATATTGTATTCAGAAATATAAATTGTTGCAAAATAAAAACACATATAAAGTGGCAAAATATATTGAAATAGATGGAAATATTGCAAAAATATATAGCAATTCTGAAAAATATAAGTTATATACAAATAGTGATAATGCTGTTATAGCTTATATACTAGGTGGAGGAAAAGAAGAAAAAGGATTTGGTAATAACAACAACGGTGGAGCAAGACAAAATGCATTATGGGCATTTTGGAATACATGGGCAGAAAAAGCATTAGGAGGATATACATGGGCAGAAAATTCAGGAGAAAAGAATCAAGTATATAATGAAGCCCAAAATTATGCTAAAAATTTAAACAATAAAAAAGATTATACAGCACAAATAAAAAGTGCTAATTCTACTGTAAAATCAGTAGGAACATTAGATAATTCACAATTAATCGGACCAATAAAATTAACATTTACAGGAACATTGTCTGTGGAAAATAGTGATGGATTAGAATTTTACGATAGCAATAAAAATAAACTAAGTGGTATAAAGGATATAAAATCAAAACAATCATTTTATATTAAAAATACAAAAAACAATAAAATTTCTACATTAAAATTTAAAACAACTGCATCAAATTCTGAAAATATAAAAGCAAAAATTTGGATAATAAAAAATGTAAAAAGTGGAAATCCAACACAAAGATTAATTATCGCAGATGCAAATCCATCAACTACAAAAACAGAAGCAACAGTGGAAATAAAAGTTGAACATGAATCTGAAGGTAACTTAAAAATACATAAACAAGATTCTTCAAAAGGAAGTGCACTTGCAGGAGCAGAATTTAAAATATATATAGAAAAAGAAAAGAAATGGTTAGGAACAGATAAAACAGGAGCATATATATATAATGCAAGTTATGAAAATGCAAAGACATTTACAACAAATAAAGACGGAAATATAACTATAAATAACCTAAAAGCAGGTATAACAATAAGAGTATATGAAACAAAAGCACCTGAAGGATATGATTTATCTGTACAAGCAGGATATGACAAAGAAACAAAAAGAGTTTATTGTAATCAAAGAACATACAAAATAAATAAAACACCGGATGTATCAGTAACTATGAAAAATAGTAAAACTGGAAACCTTGAGATAACAAAATTAGACTCAATAACAAAAGACCAACTTTCAGGAGCAGGATTTAAGATTTCTGCAAAAGTAGAAGGAAATAAATCTAAAAATACATGGATAAAACAAAATAATGACGGAACACATAGCTACACATCAAGTTTTGCTGATGCAACAACATTTACAAGTAATTCAAAAGGAATTGTAAGAGTTGAAAACCTAGACCCAGCAGTATATTATGTATATGAGGTTAAAGCACCAAAGGGATATGATATAACAGTACAAGAAAACTATGAAAAACAAAATGAATGGGTAAAATGTGGAAAGGTTGATGTTACAGCAGGAAATACAATAAAAGTAAATCAAAACAATGAAAAATTAATCTCTGTAGAGGGATATGTATGGATAGAAAAGCCTTTAACTAAGGATAATGAACCTAACGATAAATTTGATAATGAAGAATCAATAATAACAGATAAAGTAACAATAACGTTAAGAAATAAATCAGATGACAGCATAGTAGCAAAAGATCCAAAAATAGTAACAGAAAAAGTAAATAACACAGAAGTTGCATGTTATAGATTTGAAAAAATAAATTACAATAAATTAAAAGATTACTATGTACATTTTGACTATAGTAAAGAATACAAAGAATATATAACTGTAACATCAGATTTTACAATAGCAGAAGGTTCAAAAGCATTATCAGATAATGTTCCAACATATGATAAAGATCTAGTTGGAATGGCAACAACATATAAAAAATCAGCTAATGAAGCGGATTACGGATTATCTGGATTAGCAACTAAGTTCTACGATGAAAAAACATATACATTAAAGAACATAAACTTAGGAATAAAGCCATTGCCAGAAACACCATTTACAGTGTCTGAAAGTATGGCATATATAGAAGTGAAAATAAAAGGTTACACATATAGATATAATTATGGAGGATCAGGAGAAAAACTTCAAACAGTACCACTTGTTAAATTCCAATCAGAAACAGATAAAGAATGTTATACAAGAGATATTTATCCAGCTGATATAACATACTCTGATGCTGAAAAAACAAAGAATTTACAAGTATATGCAACATATAGAATTGATGTAACAAATAATACCCAAATAGATGTACCATCTTTATATCAAGAAAAATATCTAAATGTATTAAATGTAACAAACAAATATGATACAGGAAGATATGAATTAGCAGATAAAAATTGGGCTGATTCAAATAAATCAGGAATAGCAACAATTAATGCAGATTATTTACAAAAACAATATTATGAAGATTACTCAGCAGGAAATGGAATTACAAAAGAAAATGAAAAGAACAGTAAAGCTTCATATATCACATTTAAAGTAAATGAAGATAAAGTAAAAGAACTACTTACAAGTAAAACAGGATCTGTAGAAGACTTCCCAACAACAGCAACAGTTACAGCAAACCATAAATATACAAGAAAAGATTCATCTTGGGAAAATAACATAACAAAAGAACAAACACATTTTACAAAAGAACAAACACAACAAGATGATGCTCCATACTTATGGTTAAAACTTGGAGATAACAGAACAATTTCAGGAAAAGTCTTTGAAGATAAAAATTCAACATCAAATGGTGAATTAGTTGGTGATGGTATTTACGAGGAATCAAAAGAAAGTAAAGTTTCAGGAGTAAAAGTAGAATTAGGAAATTATGATGGAAACGCATTTATACCAACAAACCTTTACCAAGTTGATAAAGATGGAAATACTGTTTTAGAAAATGGTAAATACCCAGTAGCAAGTACTGTAACATCAAATGATGGAACGTATTCATTTGTCGGAGTTGTCCCAGGAGTATACTATTTAAGATATACATATGGAGATGGAAAACAAATAATATTAAATGCAGATAATACAGTTGTATCACCATATAAATATAAATCAACAATAGTAACAGATGCAATTAGAAAGGCTTTTGAAACAAAATATGAAGATGAAACAAAAGCAACATGGTATATTGGATTAGAAGGTAACCATAACTTAGCTGTAGATAATTTAAATAGAAGAAAAGAATTAAGTGCAAATACATACAGTGCAACAAATAGCATTGTAAAAGCATTAAATGATACAAGTAAGTTAAATAAAGATACAACAATAACAGCAGAAACACCAGTAATATCAATTCCAGTAGAATTTGATACAGAAGGAGAAAGCTCAGTAGCTATAGAAAATGATGGAAAAACAATAACAAAACAATATCCAAATGAATTAGGATATATGGACTTTGGAATTATCAAAACACCAAAAACATCATTAGATGTAGCTAAGAAAATTACAAACATAAAACTTACATTACAAAATGGTCAAGTAATGGCAGAAGGAAATCCAGCAACACAAAATGTTAATTATGCTACAGATTTAGACAGAAAAACTGAAGGTGGAAGCACATATGTAAAAGTAGAATTAAATAATGAATACATATATGGTTCAACATTAGAAGTTAGATATGAAATTGCAATAACGAATAACTCTGATGTAGATTACATTGAAGCAGAAAATGATAATCATTATGGAAATTACTATAAATATGGTGATAAAACATATGCTAAAGAAAAATCTATAAAATTAGATAAAGTATATGATTACTTAGATCCAAAACTTTCATATTTATCTGCAGAAAATGAAGGAAATGTAAAATTAGTAGATATATCTAAGATTGAGAATCAAGTAAAAGATGCAGGAACTTCAGAAACTGACAAAATTGCATTAAATGAAATTTTAGACTTAGTACAAGTACAGTCAGAATCAACAGGATTGACATATAATAAAATACTTGAAATAACAGGATATAATGGAGAATTATATTCAAGCAAAGGTGAAAAGAAAGATCAATCTACAAAGACAACAGTAATAAATGCTAACAAGATATTATCAACTGGAGAAGACGACTTAGAATTTATTAATACAGCACAAGTAGTAGGAATAACAACACAACAAGTAACATCACCAAATATAGAAAGCTTACCAACATCTAAGAAAGTAACATTAACAGTTACACCATCAACAGGTGCTAATAGAAGTGTAATATACTTTGTAATTGGAGCAATTTCACTACTAGTAGTTGCAGGAGCAATATTTGTAATAAAGAAAAAATCTTTAGGAAATAAAGAGTAAAATAATACGAAAACTCAGTTCAGTATGAACTGAGTTTTTGTTAACTTTATAAAAAAACTCTTTAACCGCAGTTCCCTAAGAAAAAAAGGTATTTTAGAAATTTCATCTAAAATACTTTTTTTCTGTTAATAAAATGTAATAAAAATGTAAAAAACAGAGATGAAAAATTACTTGAATGACCTTCCGTAAAGGGATTAAATGAATGTTTTTGTAATACAAAAAACGACAATATTGACTAATTTTTTTAAGAAATTATAATAATATTAGAATATATTTAAATGAATCTCAGGGGATAAATAGGAGGAATAAGTATGCAAAAGAACTCTAAAGAAATATTTACAAAATTAATAGCAATGTTGCTAATAATAACTTTAAACATAGCAAACTTTCTTTTTGTTGGAGAAGGTTTAATTAGCTATGCAGTAGATATGGTAGCAACAAATAGTAATAATGTGGAATTCCAGGTTTATTTTAAAAATCAAGATGAAACTACCAAACAAGAAATACAAGTAGCTGAAAAAGATATTAATATAAATTCTGAATCTGAGAATTTGTATGTTACAATATCAGTTTTGCGTGAAGGATATTTTAATGGAAAAATTACTTTAGATAGTAATAACCTAAGTGTAATAGGTTGTACAAAAAATGCATACTTAAACAGTGTTGATGGAAACACAATTAATTTAAATCAAATAGGAAGCGGAAATACTGTAACTCTTGAATTGCAAGTAAAACCAAAAACAGCAAATTCAATTAAAAGTGCTGACTTAAGTGCAGAAAGTATAGTGAATTTAACAGGAGTATATACAAGCAGTAAAGGAACTAAATTAGTTACAACAGATATAAAAGGAAAAACAACGGTAAAAGCAAACTTAAAATCACCTGAAAATATTCAAAACATATTAGAAACAAATATAATAACAAATAAGGTTTTCGAAATTGATGGAGTAAACAAAAGAATAATACAAATATTGGTAAAAAATAATGCAAAAGATAATTTATATCCAATAAAAACAACAAATATAGAAATGAAACTTCCTTCAGATGCAGAGAAAATAGTAGCATATGCAAGGTCAACAGAATCAACAGATAGTAGAATAAATTTTGGAGAAAGTAATTATAATCAAGAAGAATCAACATTAAAAATAAATTTAGAAAATAAGGAAGACTCGGAAGGAAATATATCATTTGCAAAAAATGCAACAGATTCACTTGTAGTAACCGCAATCTATAATGAAAGTAAAGTGTTTACAGAAGAAGAAAAAGTAATAACAACAAAATCAACAATAACAACATATGATGAAAAAGCATTAATAACAGAAAAACAAGCAACAATATCTGAGGAAGTAAAAGGAATAATAAATTACGAAATATCGAAACAAGAAGATGCAATTTACAAGGGAAAAATATACACAGGAGAAGAAAGAGAATATAAGGTAAACGTAAGAAGCTATGTAAATAGTACATTAACAGCAGAATCTATAAAATTTAAATTAGATACAACAAAATATTTAGTAGGAGAAATAGAAAAAGAATCTACAATAGCATACAAAGATATCACAATAAAAAAAGATGATTTTACAAAAGTATTGGGAGAAAATGCTAATATAAACATATTAAATCAAGAAGGAACTGTAGTTTCAAGTATTACAAATGAAACAGAAGTAGATCAGAAAGGAAATATAGTAATATCATTACCAGAAAATACACTTAAAGCTGATATAGAAACAAGTGTACCAACAGCAACAGGAAAAATAGATTTTATATTAACAAAATCTATTGTAGAAAATACATATCAAGAGGATGAAATAAAAACATTTACAGATATTGAAAATGCTATAACAACAGAAGACGAAATAAAGGTAAAAGGTAATACAGAATTAAAAGAGACAATAACACAAGCCAAACTAGATATAGACACAAAAGAATTAAAAGCAGGAACAACAACAACAGTAGAAATAACAACAACATTACTTTCAGATGACGAAACAAAAGATTTATATAAAAACCCAGTTATAAAAATAGCTTTTCCAGCAAACACAACTCAATTAACAGAACCTAAATATAAAATACTATACACAAATGGACTAGAAGAAACAGCAGAAGGAAAAGTAACAGAAGAAGACGGTAGAAAAGTTGTAATAATTACATTAAAAGGAGAACAAAAAACATATCCAGGTAAAACAATACAAGGAACAGTAGTAGTAGTAAGTGCAGAACTTACAGTAGACAAGTTACAAACAAGTAGCAACGAAAATATAACATTAACATACACAAATGAAAAGGCAAAAAATTATTATCAAGATGGAAAAATTACAAAAGACCTAAAAATAGTACAAGACCAAAACATAATTATAACAAACAATATAAAAGAATTAGGTGTTGAAACAGTAGGAAAAGAAGAAGATAAAGAAGTAAATATAAAAGCTACAGGAGAAACACAAACAGCTACTATTCAAATAGGAGCAATCAGCAACGAAGAAGAAACAATAACTAATGCAAAAATATTAGGAAAATTCCCAACTAAGAGTTCAACAAACACAATGGATATAACATTAACAAGTAACATAAAAATAACAACAGGTCAAGAAGGAGTAAAAATATACTACTCATCAAATGAAAATGCAACAGAAGATTTAGAAAATTCTGAAAATGGTTGGACAGAAGATTCTAATTTAGCAGATAAAAGATGCTATTTAATCGTAGTTCCAAGTTTGAATAAAGGAGAAAAGATCTGTGCAGAGTATGGGGTTGCTATAAATACTACGGATATTGAGGATAAAAAGGCAGAAGAAAGTTTTAAAATAATATATAATATAGACGAAAAAAATACAAAGTATAGTGAATCTACACAAAACATATTCTATGGTATAGAAAATCAAGAAGTTAAAGTAGAGATGACTATTTCGTATATAGAAAATAACCAGGAAGTTTCAAGTAATACATATCATAATGTTTTTTTATATATTACAAATATGGGAAATACAGATTTAGAGAATATAGATATAAAATTTATAGCTAACGAATTATTTGATATAAAAGATTTTTTCGGATATGGATTAGATGAAAATAATACAGTAAAAATTGAAAGGATAAAAGCAGGGGAAGTAAAATATATTTCTTTGAGATTAAGAGTAAAAGAAAGAACGACTGAAGTCAACAAAGCAACAATTTATGCTGAAGTTGAGGCAAATGGAAAAAAATATATAACTAATACAATAAGCGAAAAAGTTAAATATGTAAAAGGTGAAATGTCAGTTGATGAGGTTATATCAAGTGAAAATGATGGAGATATTGTACGAGTTGGAGATAGTATTAATTATAAAATAAAAATAAAAAATACAGGAAAAGATGATATGTCAAAATTAAATTTATCAGGAGTAATTTCTAAATATTTATCAATAAAAAATGTTAATATTGAAGGAAAAAAAGCAGAATATATATTAAATAAAATGGATAAAGAAATGCAATCAGAAATAGAGATTCCAATAGATAGAGTAGTAAAAGAAGGAGAAAGTATTGAGATTGAGATTGAAACCAAAGTTAAAACTGTAGATATAATAGTTGATGATATCATGGAAATAAAAAATATATTATATTTATACAATGATATAGATAAGATAGACATAGTTGCAACAAAAAATTTAACAGTAGAACTATCAGAAAAAGATAATACAAAAGATGAAGATAAAGATAATAATACAGACAAAAGTGAAACAGATAATGGAAATTTAGATAACTCAGATAATCAAGATGATAACAATGTAGAAGATTCTAGTTATAGAATAAATGGAAAAGTATGGTTAGATAAAGGAAAAACTGGAGAAAAAAACTCGGATTCTGATAATATTAGTGGAGTGAAAGTAAGACTAATTGATATTCAAACTGGAAAAGTAGCAATTGCAAAAAATGGATACGAAATATCTGCAATGACAAATGATGATGGAGAATATACTTTAGCAAATATTGAAGAAGGAAATTACATAGTTGTATTTGATTATGATACGAATAAATATAAACCAACAGTATATCAAAAAGATGGTATTTCAGATGCACAAAATTCAGATGCAATCTTAAAAGATGTTGAGATTGATGGAGAAATAGTTAATATAGCAGCTACAAATACATTAAACATAAATAGTAATTTAAACAATATCGATTTAGGATTAATAGAAGTAAATAATTTTAAATTAGAAATTAATAAAACAATAGAAAAAATTGAAGTTACAAATACAGATGGAATAAAGACATACAGTTTTGATAATTCATCACTTGCTAAAGTAGAAATAGCTTCAAAAAAGTTAAATAACTCTAGAATTTCGATTGAGTATAACATAAAGGTTAAAAATACAGGAGATATATCAGGATATACAAAAGATATTGTAGATTATATGCCAAAAGAATTAGAATTTGATTCTGACAAGAATGAAAATTGGAGAAAACAAGGAGATTACTTATATAATTCAGCTTTCGAAGATAAAGAATTAAAGCCAGGAGAAGAAAAAGAAGTAAAATTAATTTTAACAAAAACAATGACGGAATCTAATACAGGATTGATAAGCAATATTGTCGAAGTATTAGGTAGCGATTCTGATGAAATGGATAAAAAAGGAGAAAATAAATCACAAGCTAATGTAATTATTGGAGTTAAAACAGGTGGAGTAGTAAGAAATATATTAATTATATTATTTACGTTTATAATAATAGTAGGAATAATCGTTTTGAAAAATAAAAGAAAAAATAATTTTTAAGGAAGGAGGGAAAAAGGATTGAATAGATTTATAAAAATTATATTTATGCTTATTATGAGTATTTTTATAGTATGTATATATGATAATATAGCCTATGGAATTGAAAATTTGCCGGATTTGAATACAATGATAACAGAGTTTGATAAAAATAAGAATAGTAGTGGTTTAAAAAAAACTTATGAGACACGTTTGTCTCAAGAAAGAATTTATTGTAATGCAAGAGGATTAGGAATGAATGGAATATCAGGAAATTATGAAATTCAAGATGCAATTAAAATTGATAAGGACGGAGTGACTTATGTAGGATTCGAACGCGGAACTGAGTACCAATCTACAATATCATGGGATTCGATGTATCTAGACCAAAGAAAATCTGCTGCAGAGCTATTTTATATTTTAAATGCAGATGATAAATATGGAACTAATTATTATTCTTACAGTGCTAGTAGTAACCATCAAATGGCTAACGTCGAATGTGTAGAGGAAGGTGAAGAAAGTAGATTTTGGGATAATGTAAGTGAGAGACAGTATGCTTTATGGATGAAGATAGGTGATTTTTGTGATGCATTCGATATGATTCAAGCAAGATCAACTGACCATAATACCAAAGGAGAAAAAAGAACTGATTGTGAATTATTGAATAAGTGCCAAAATTATAACTATGATAATATAAAAAAACAAAATAAAGCAGTGTATATTTGGTTCTTGGTAGCAACTGAACAGTTAAAGATTTATAAGCGTGAGTCGAAGTCTGATTTAAATGGGATAAAAGATGTGAAAAAAAATGAGCGTTATTATATTAAGGATACGGACACATATTACAAATATGATAAAAATAGATGGGTAGAATGTGAAGTACCTATTACGCAAGATTTTATTTATGCAGGAAGAAAGACAACAAGCAATCCACCAGTAGTTAATCCACCAGTAGATAAACCTATTTATGGTAGTATTACTGTAAAAAAGAGAGATTTAAATGATAAAAATAATACTACGGCTTTAGATGGGGCGGAATTTGCATTAGCAAAATTAGAAAACGGTTCATATAGATATAAAAAAATGGGAAAGATATCAGGAGGAAAAGTTACTTTTAGCAATCTTGATGAAGGTGATTATTGGGTTTTTGAATGGTCAACTCTAAATGGGTATAGTTTAAATGCTCAAGATATAAAGATTAATGGTACATCTAAAAACGCAAAAGATGGTTTTGGATTTATAGACGGAAATAATGAGGTTTTTGCTAGACCACTTTGCTATGAAGTATCAATATCAAAGAATAATTCAAATAATAATTTTTCAGTTACTGTATATAATAAAAAAAATAATAGAATTACTGTAATAAAGAAGGATAGCCAAACTAAAAAAGTAATTCCAGGAATAAACTTCGATTTGCTGAAATTGGATGATGCTTACAAGGGCAAAACAGAAAAAGAACTAAGAAATTTAGATTGGAATAGTTTATCAAAACATTGTGCACGTATAGCTACAGGTTGTACAGATAAAAATGGAAAGATAGTTTTCGAAGATTTAGACTATGGTTCATATATAATACGAGAAACAAATAATGAAGATAGGACAGGAAACTATAAATATTCTTCAAAAGGACAAACAAAAGGATATTCTATGAATATAGGTTATATAGAAAAGGTAACAATTTCAGCAAATGAACCAAACTATAGCATAACAATAGAAAACAGGGGATATGGTGGTCTTAGAATACAAAAAAAGGATGCAGATACAAATAATAAACTTTCCAATGTTACATTTGGATTATATATATATGTGGGAAATGGATTTAAACTTGTAAATTGTGTACAAAAGAATGGTGCGATGTCTCAAAAATTAACAACAGGTACAAATGGAGAAGCAAAAACTGTAATGGATCGAACTAAGTGGGGAATTACTATTGAAGACAATCAGTATTGTATACCTAACGGAACTTATTATTTATTTGAGATAGCTAATAATAATAAAGGCTATGATGTCAAATTTCAAGGAAAAGAAATTCCAGAGGGATTAGTAGGAAAGAAAGGTGTAACCTATATTGAAAATGTGGGCTCATATATGGGAGAAATTAAAATTGAAACAGGACAAATGACGAATCTTACAGATGATAAATCAATAACAAATCGAAAATATGGAACAATAAAAATTATAAAGAATGGACAAGATAATAAAACAAATTTAAGTGGAGCAGAATTTAGAATAATAGGAACAACAAACAAGGGAACACAATTAGATAGAGTAATAGATAAAGATGACTGGAATTCAAAAGATAAGATGTATGTTAAAGAGAAGATTCCATATGGTAATTATACGATTTATGAAATAACAGCACCACAAGGCTATGAAATAGCAATCCAGGAAGGATACACAGTTAAGGAATTTAAAAGAGGAAATGAAACAATAAAAGAGAATAGAGTTAAATTAGGAACTATTAAGATTGCTGATGATATAACACAGTCTGTTACCTGTAGCCTAAAAAGAATAAAACTGGATAACGGAAATGATGTTTTACCGATGTATAAAAAATCATATTCAAATGCAAGCAACGGTAAAGGACCAGTCCAAGAAGTTATAATAACAAATCGTAAATGGATTAACATTTCAGGATACGTTTGGGAAGATGTACCTAATAGTAAAAATAATATATACAATGATCGATACGATGGATATTCAAAAGGAGTGGAGGCATATAAAGACGAGAATGGAAATGCAACAATAGATGCTTCTAGTAGTTATGAACAAATAATAACTAAAAATATAAAAATAACATTAAAGTATAGAGTGCAGAAAAACTATGATAAGAATAAAGATAAATCCATACAAGAAATAAGCCAAAAAGATATAACCAATGGAGTGTATACTTTTAAAAAAGTTGATGCAAGTCAATTAGCAAATTACTATATAGAATTCGATTATAGTGCATATAACGAGTCAAATAATAGTAAGAAGGATAATCAATATATTACATGTATACCTTATTTGGCAATTACAAATGGATCAAAAGCATTAATAAATGAGGAAGATTTATGTTTAAAAGATGAAGATTTGATTGAAAAGGCTAATACAGGCAAATACTTAGGAGAGATATTAAATAACAAAAATCGAAGGGAAACTTTTTATTCTGAAAATAATGGTAAAGATCCAATTATAAATAATGTAAATTTAGGAATAAAGAGAATACCAGATACTGATTTTGAAATAAGTAATAATTTAGACAGTGTAATTGTATCAGTAAACGGATATACTTTTACATATAAATATGGAGAAAAAGGAGTAACAACAGACAGTGATATTCCGGATTCATTACCAAAAGTTAACTGGCAAAGCAAAACAGATAAGTATGCATATACAAGAAGTATATACCCATCAGATATTTATACATTAGATTCTGAAGACTGTGATGAAAAAATAAAGATTGAAGTAGTATACAAAATAAGTATAACAAATACAACAAAATATAACATTAAATATTTATATCAAGAAGTTAATTTGCAATTAGATAAAAATGGTGCCGAAGATATATTTGATCCTTATAGGTATGAGGTAGAAAGCGATTGGAATGGAGGATATACTTCTAATTCACAAAGACACGGGTATTTAAATCAAAAAAAATATGGTGATCCTATCAAAAATTATAAAGATTTTTATATTAGATTTACGGTAAAAGATGATGCAGTAAAAGATATTTTGGAAGGAGAAACATATGAAAAATTCCCAACAAAGGCAAGAATTAAAGCATATCACAATTATAAAAGAGTGGATTATTATTGGGTTTGGAAAAATGGTTATGCTACGCCAACTTCAAGTGAAGTAAATCACCAAACTGTAACAAAGACACATGAAGAAGAAGCACCTTACTTGAAATTAACAAAATCAGAAGATAGAACAATTAGTGGAAAGGTATTTGAAGATATAAAAACACAAGATTATGAAAGTACTAAAGAACCTTTGGGTAATGGAGTAGTGGATAATAATGAAAAAAAAGTATCAAATGTAAAAGTAGAATTAGGAATTTATAATGGAGAAGATTTTACACCAACAAAACTATATCCTTTTTATGGAGAAAACGGAGTTATGAAGGCATATGAAACAGAAGAAGTTAATGGTGCAGATGGCAAGAAAGTTGAAAAGTTTAAAAAGGATCAAAATAATAAATTGATATTGAAAAGTAATTTAGATAATCATTTTGACAAAGCAGAAACAAAAACATCAGAAGATGGAACATACTCATTTTCAGGTGTGCTTCCAGGGGAATATTATGTGAGATTTACTTATGGAGATGGAACTCAGGAAATAATAGATGGAACAAAAAGAACGAAAGTATATTCAAATGATTATAAATCAACAATAATTGATTCTAATATTGCTAAGATAATAGACAATGCATATAATTCAATTTTAAACAAAGGCGGTTATAGATGGTATTTAAATGAAGAACTAAATAAAAAAGAAAGAAATTTAGCAACTGATGAATTGACTGATAGCCCATTTGAGTATACACAATCGGTAGATTTTACAACTACTAATATAGATATAAAAGGAGAAGTTAAAGCAAGTACTCCAAAAATTTCAGTGCCAATAGAATTTTATGAAAAAAATTCTGCAAATGCTACTGATGAAGTAACGAATTATAGTAACCCAAAATTTGGCAATATGAATTTTGGTATTATAGAAAAACCAAAATTAAGAGTTAATATAAAAAAGAATATATCTAATGTAAAATTAACATTACAAAATGGACAAGTATTAATAGATGGAAATCCAACACAAAATATACCTTATGTAGCAAATCTAGATACAGAATGGAACAAAATAGGAAGCCATTATGCTAAAGTAGAAATTGATAATCAATATATGTATGGTTCTATTTTGGAAATAGAATATACATTAACTATAACGAATAATTCAGATATAACATATGCAGACGAAAGTTACTATAAATATGGAAATTACTTTATGGCTGAAAAAACAGAAGAAGAGAAAAAAGCAAAAGAAGCAAAAGTTAATATACAAGAATTGCTCGAATATCTAGATCCAAGTTTAAGTTGGGTTTTAAATGGAAATGACACAAAATATGAAAAGAAAGTGATAAACACAATTTTGGAACAGACTTATACAAATAGTTTAAATATATTGAAGAACAAGATAAAAGATAGAATTGAAGATTCAGGAAAAACAATATATGATAATTACTTTAATGAGATATATAGTTTGAATCCAAATATAAATGAAAAAGAGCAATACAAAAACGGAACAGGGGATATATATTTATATACCAATATTAAAGAAGAAAATAGGACAGATTCTTCAACTACTGTAAAAGTTAAAGCTGCAAGAATATTGTCAACACAGGATGATAACTTAGACTATGAAAGTTATGCTCAAGTTGCAAAAGCAAATATAGCACATAATACATATAGTGATCCAACAGGAGCAGATAGTTCAGCCACAATAGCATTTGAACAAATACCATATGATTCAAGTAAAGTTTTAGTAAGTCCTTCTACAGGACTTGAAAGAAATAAGAAATATATTATTTCAGGAATAATATTATGTATTTCAACAATATCGATTATTATTTGTATAAAAATTATACGAAAGAAAAACAAGTATTAAAAAAGTAAACATTGGTAATTAAGTTTTAAAATGAGAAAGATGTTTTATTATAATCAAAAAATTGAGGTGTAAAAATATGTGTTTTTACTCCTCAGTTTTGGGTTTATTAAAAAGTGGTGTTCTGAAATTTTCTAACTATGGATAGAAAATTGATATAATTGAATAATCTATAAATTATTGTAATAATAAAATGAATGAGCTCTGTATTATACAGAGCTCATTCACAAGTTGATAAATTAAATACTATAGAAGATTTGAAACTGTGAACCAAAATTTATTAGAAAAATCAGGAACATAGTCTTCAGGAAATAATTCGACACATTTTTTAGCTATTTTATACCTGTATCCTTTATAAATAAAGTCATAGGTGTCTGGGTTATCAGTACTTAATATTGCAATAAGTGTATCAATACCAAGACCAGTACTACAAGATGTATCAGAAACTTTAGAAACATATGCACGACGGATTATTTTTCCATATGCTATGGCATCATCTAGTTTGTATAACTTTTCTTCTACAGTTGAGCTAGAGGATGTTGAACTTTCAACATTTGAAGTAATTGATACTTCAGATGTTTCTTTAGAAGATTCTTTTGATACCTCTTTAGATTCTTCCTTAGAAGTTTCCTCTGAAGAAGTCTTAGAACTCTCTTTGGGTGTTTCTTTAGAAGTTTCTTTTGAACTCTCTACTGAGCTTTCAGAAGATTCTTCTTTAGATTCCTCTTGTGCGATACTTGCAACAGAAGTGCTAGGTGCTGAAACTTTACTTTCCTCTTTTGACTGATTTGCATTTGAGCAACCTGGAAGGCAGGCCGCTGCGATTAACATTGCGAACAGGACAGATGCGATTTTTGTAAGTTTTTTCATAATGTTGGCCTCCTTTAGCCTGTTTTACGTCACTTGGACGAATTTGTTAAAGTTTTACATATTTATTATACCAAATTTTGGAAAAAAAGTCAATAATTTACATAAAATATTTTTGATTCTTTTAAAACTTTTATAATTAGAATATTAAATTATATAAAAAAATGAAATCGTATTGCAAAATATAAGATTTTACAATACGATTTTAGAATCAACATAAAAAATCCAACGAACTAGTTTTTATTAAAATTAACAATAAGATACTATGGTTTATCTGAAACTGTGAACCATCTGCCGTCAGAAGGATCAGGAACATAGTCATCGGGAAATAACTCTACGTCTTTCTTTTCTATAACGTATCTATATCCCTTGTAAATAAAATCATAAGTCTTTGGATCATTAGTACTTAATATTGCAACACGTGTATAAATACCAAGAGCAATAGCACAATATTCATCAGAAGCTTTATATGCATATGCAGTATTAGTTGTTCGTCCATATGCTATAGCATCATCAAGAGTAAAGAACTCTTCTTCTTCATTTGAGCTCTCAGATGATGAGATTTCTAAATCAGGGGCAATAGAACTTTCTTGTGGTTTTCTATATAAGATTTCTTCAGAATCACCCTGCATTGCACTTATAATAGAAGCAATAGGGGGTGAAGCTTTACTTTCCTCTTTTGACTGATTTGCATTTGAACAACCTGAAATACAAGTTGATGAGAGTGACACTGCTAACAGGACAGTTGCTGTTTTTGTAAATTTTTTCATAATGTTCGGCCTCCTTTAGCCTGTTTTACGTCACTTGGACGAATATTTAATTTCCATATATTTATTATAACAAAATATATAGGAAAGACAACAATTTACGTAAATTAAAAGAATAACAATATTGTTTACATAAAATAATTAATTTTATGCTTTCTATTTACTAATTTGGAAAAAAATGGTATAATTATAATGTAAGTATTTAACTTAATAGTTCTTAAAGGAGGTCTATAATATGAAAACACTAGTAAGGCGGTCAGAGTATTTAAGAAAACAGGAGAATTTTCGTAGTAACCTTTCGAGTCTTAATTCTGATATTGAAAGACTGAAGGAATATAAGTGGGATGTTTTATATTGTGTAAATGCTATGTTTCTTATTTTAATATGTATATTATGGTGCTTCACATTACATTCAAGTAAAAATTACATTAATACAAGTTATATTCCAAAAGAAGTTTTAAATTCAGAAGAGATTTCTGAAACAGATAGCAATCTTCCGAAGTTCAAATTTGAAGAGATTGAGTATTCAGAAATTGTAAACAATGTTTTTACACAAGTTAGTGTCGAAAAAAAGCAAAAAAAAGATTCAAAAAATATAAATGAAACTTCGAAAAAAGAAGAGAGTTCAAATACGGCACAAGCAGAAGTAAAAACGACAAAAGGTTCTCAAAATGTAAATTCTCAAGCAAACAAAACAAAGACAATTACTGCAAAAAAAGTAAGTTATTATAAAATAACTAATTTTAAAGGTATTTGTCAGTTACCAGAGCTTCCAACAGGTTGTGAAGCAACAGCGTTAACAGCTCTTATGAAATACAAGGGTTTTAATGTTAGTAAGTACGATGTTGCCACAAAGTATATGCCTAAAGGCGATTTATACTATAAAGATGGAACTCTGTATGGACCTAACCCTAAAATAACTTTTGTAGGAGATCCAACACAAGACTCAGGACTGGGATGTTTTTCCATGTGTCTAGTTAAAACATTTAACAACTATAAAAAAGTAACACCAAAGGCAAAAGAGTTTAATGCAATAAATCTTTCTGGAACAGATTTAAAAGAATTGTTGCAAAAGTATGTTGCAAATGACAATCCGGTTGTTGTTATCGTATCACAGGATTTAAGATATCCTGTAGATGGTGGTGGTTGGAGTTATCCACAAGGTGGTGGGTGGCATTGGATGATGAATCATCATGCAATGACAATATATGGTTATGATTTGAAAAATGACAAGATTATGGTTTGTGACCCTCTAAGAAGTAGTGGTTTCTATACGTATAAATTGTCAAAATTTGAAGAAATCTATAACCTCAAGGGTAAATCTGCAATGACAATCATTGAAAATTAGAACTATAAAGAGGAAACAAATTTATTTTGTTTCCTCTTTCTTTTAAACCTTTTTATTTTTAATTTAATCTTTTAACTTCTCAATTTCTTCTATTGAAAGTTCTGTTATTTCTGAAATTTGTTCTATTGGCATATTAAGTTTTAGAAGTTTTTTAGCTATTTCGATTTGGCTCTTCTTTTTTCCAGAGGCTTCGCCATTTTTTATACCTTCTTCGATGCCTTTTTCTATGCCTTCTTTAATACCTTCGTCTTTAAGTTGTTTAGCATAGCTGGCTTGGTCCATCAAATAAAAAGCTCTATCCATTACCAAATTCTTAAAATTTGGGTCGCCACTTAAATATTCAAGCTCTTCCTCAGCTTGTTTATAATATTCATTTTCTTCCATAATTTTCTTAACCTCCTTATTTTCTGGATTGTCTATAAATTTAAGCCATCTTGCTAATTCATCATTTTCAACATCAGATTTCTTTAATTTCGGTATTTCTAAAACATGTATTTCTATATCTTCTGAAAAAATTATTTCATGGTGATTTTTTTCTCTCAAATTAAACACAGAATGATAATTGGGGTTATTTTGAGTTTGTATTAATTTATAATCTGCTATTAATATTATTATTGTAGGTTTTAATACGTTGTATACTTCGCTTCTATTAATTTTTCTACCATAATTATCTGCCCAATATTTAAGTAATCTTTTATTCATAAATTGAAAAGGTTCAACTTGAAGCTCTATATTACAGTCCATTCCATCATTAAATTTGGCTCTTATATCAAGTCTGCACGTTTTAGAATTTTTACTATCTCCTAACATTCTTTTATTTGTATCTAAGTTAATGTCTTTTACTTCTTTTCCAAGTATTAAAGAAATAAGATGTGCTGTTATTTTACTATTTTTTTGTTTTCCAAAAAGTTCTTGAAAAACAATATCATCTTTTAGCTTTAATAATTTACTCATAAATAAACTTTTTTACCACCTCCCTTGTACATATAAATTGATTTTGCAATACTTTTTTCATGATTTTTAGATTTATATATAAATTAAAAGGTTTGAAAAAAATTTATTTTGAATTAAAATCTTAAAAAAAATTCTTGAATTAAAGCTTTTGCAAAATTATTATAGCTAGAATTTAAAGTTATGTCAATAGTTTTAAAAAAACTACTTTGAAAAGTGTGCACTTTGTTGTAAAGTAAGCTATGTGTAGAAATAATAAAACCTAGAATTTAAACAAAATGCTAAAAAAACATTGCTAAAATCATTGAAAAAGCTTATAATCTATATGTAAAATATTTAGATTACTTATAAAAGGAGAATTTATATGGATGGAAAAATAAAACCAAGGACTTTACCAGGATTTATGGAACTTTTACCAAAAGAACAAATCCTATTTAATAAAATGAAAGAAACAATACAAAAAACATATGAAAAATATGGTTTTTTACCATTAGATACACCAATAATTGAAGATGCAAAAGTACTTCTTGCAAAGGCTGGAGGAGAAACAGAAAAACAAATATATAAATTTGAAAAAGGAGAAAATGATTTAGCATTAAGGTTTGATTTAACAGTTCCACTTGCAAAATATGTAACAGAATATTATGACAAATTGAGTTTTCCGTTTAAAAGATATCAAATTGGTAAAGTGTACCGTGGAGAAAAACCTCAAAAAGGAAGATATAGAGAATTTTATCAATGTGATGTAGATATAATTGGTGATGGAAAGCTTTCTATAATTAATGATGCTGAAATTCCATCTATTATTTATAATACTTTCAAGAATTTAGGCTTTGATGATTTTACAATATGTATAAATAATAGGAAAATTTTAAATGGACTATTTTCAAGTTTACAATTACAAGATGATGTGACAAATATTTTAAGAATAATTGATAAAATTGATAAGATTGGAAAAGAAGAGGTAAGAAAAGAATTATCAAAGGATATAGAAATATCAAAAGTTGATATGATAATGAAGTTTCTTGAAATAGATGGAACTAATATTGAAAAATTGAACTCATTAGAAGAATTAGAAATACAAGATGAGATATTTAAAGAAGGTTTAGAGGAGTTAACAAAAGTTATTAAATTTATTAAAATTTTTGGAGTTCCAGAAGAATATGTTAAAGTTGATTTAACAATTGCAAGAGGATTAGACTATTATACAGGAACGGTTTATGAGACATTTTTGAATAAAAACAGAAATTTTGGAAGTATTTGTTCAGGTGGAAGATATGATAATTTATCAGGATTTTATTCAGATAGGAAGATGCCAGGTGTAGGTATTGCAATAGGTTTAACAAGATTATTTTATCTTTTAACAGATAATGAGATAATTTCCGCAGAAAATGAATCTATTTCAGATGCACTTGTAATTTCTATGACAGATGATTATGAAAAGTCTGCTGAGGTTGCTACAAAACTAAGACAAGAAGGGCTAAATGTTCAAATAAATATAGAAGAACAAAAAATTGCAAAGAAATTTAAATATGCTAATAGTTTGAATGTAAAATATGTCATAATTATGGGCGAAGATGAAATAAAAAATGATGTTGTTACTCTAAAAAATATGTATACAGGCGAACAAAATACTATAAAAATTGAAGAAGCTATTAAAGTTATAAAAGGATAACATATACTCTAATAAAATATGCTAAAAAAGGGACAATAAGGTTAAAAAATTAAATGGTTTTATGACTGATTTGTACTTTTAGGAAGGAATGATATTGAATATGAAAAAGAAAATAGGTATTTTAATAGTAATTTTATTAATAATATGTGCGATAATATTTTTAGTAAAAAATAAGAATTCAAAATATAATTATGATCTAAGCAAAATAAATTCATATGAATATTTTACACTAGTTTCTAACGAAAAATGTGGGGTAATAAATAAAAATGGGGATATAATAATTGAACCAAATTATACAAAGATTGCAATTCCGAATCCAGAAAAAGATATATTTTTCTGCTATGATAATGATGATGTTCAAGTATTAAATTCTAAAAAAGAAAAATTATATGATAATTTTGAAAAGGTCGAACCAATAAATTTAAAGAATGTTGCAACAACATTAAATTACGAAAAAGATACATTTACATTTTTTAAAGATGGTAAATATGGATTAATAAATATAGATGGAAAGATAATAGCAAAAAACGAATATGATTCTATAGAAAATTTACAATTATGTGAAGGAACTTTTTTAGTAAAGCAAAATAGCAAATATGGAATAATAAATAAAAAAGGAACAATTGTAATAAAGCCAGAATATGATAACATAGCTTCTGATGAATATTATACAGAGACAGATGGATATAAAAAGGCAGGATATATTGTATCAAATAAAACTGAAGATGGATATAGATATGGTTATGTAACTTTAAAAGGAAAAAAATACTTAGATGCAGAATTTAATTCTATTGATAGAGTCTCACAAAATACTAAAAATAGCGAAATTTATTTAGTTGTTTCTCAAAATGGAAAATATGGTTTGTATAAGAATAAAAAGAAAATTATAGAAACAGAATATCAATCTATGAAATATGATGACAATAGTGAATTGCTAATTTTACAAAAAGGTAGTAAATATGGAATGGCATCTTTAGATGGAAAAATTGTTATTAATGTTGAAAATACAAATATCGAATCTAAAGGAATATATATATATGCCAGTAAAGAAAATGAAAACAAGGTTTTTGACAAGAGTGGAAATACAGTAAATATAAATTTTAATAAGTCAATATATGAAACAGAAAATGAAAATTATAGAATATCTACGTTAGACAATAATGATAAGACATATTATGGAATTACAGATAAAAACGGAAACAACTTAGTAAGCGAAAAATATAAATATATAGAATATATTTTTGTAAATTACTTTATAGCTGAAAATGATGAAGGAAAATATGGAATAATAACATCTAACGGAAAAGAAGCTATCGAATTCAAATATAGTTTATTACAAAAAATTAAAGGCAAAAAAATATTACAAGCGATAAATAGTGAGACTAAGGCAACTGATTTTTACAATTCAAGTTTAAAAATTATATTGTCAGCAAAAGACGCGCAGATAGATAATAAAGAAGGATATATCAAAGTTACATCAAATGGAAATATATATTATTTTGATGAAGATGGAAATAAATTAGATGAAAATTCGGAGATTATTACTAAAAAAGACTTATTAGCAGAACCAGAAAAAATAGGAATATATAAAAAAGTACAATTTACTTTAGAAAATGTTTATTATGTTAAGGAATAAGTTACGAAAGATTGGAAACAATATAATTAAATATAAATATTTTCAAAGGAGAAATAAATTGAAATTAGGATTAGCTTTATCTGGTGGTGGAATTAGAGGGGTTGCACATATAGGTGTTTTAAAAGCCCTAGAAGAAAATAATATAAAAATAGATATAATTGGAGGCACAAGTTCGGGAGGACTTATTGCCTCTCTTTATGCTATGGGTTACAAACCTTGTTATATGTACCAATTGTTCAAAAGGTATAGCAAAGAAATGGTCTATATGGATAGTAAGCCGATTTTAAGTGGAGTAAAAAGTTATTTATTTAATAAAGAAATTAATATTTCAGGTATAAATGATGGTTCTAAACTTGAGAATTTGTACAATAATTTGGCAAGAAAGAAAAATGTTTACTTTATGAAAGATATAAAAATGCCTATCGCAATTCCGAGTACAGATTTAACAGATTCGAAAGAATGTGTATTTTCAAATTTTATTCCTATAGAAAAAAGTGAGAAAAAATATATAACAGATATTCCAGTAGGTACGGCGGTAAGAGCAAGTAGTAGCTTTCCAGCATTTTTTTGTCCATGCGAATATAAAAATCACATTTTCTTAGATGGAGGTGCAGTTGACAATATTCCTGCCGGGGAAGTAAAAAAACTAGGGGCAGACAAGGTTATTTCAGTTAACTTTGAAGAGGGAAAGATTGATAACAATAGTAATGTAATGGACATTTTGATGAAAACATTGGACATAATGGGAAACAACATTTCAAAAGATGTAATTGAAAATAGTGATTATGTTTTAACCATTTCGACTGAAAAAGTTGGACTATTGGAAGATACCAAAGTCGATAGTTGTTTTAAATATGGTTATGATATAACTTTAAAAAATATTGATAAAATAAGGGCAGTTATAAATTAACAAAATAAAAACAAAAATAATATAATAAATTAAGAAATTAATAATAAACAAGGAGAAAAGCCAATGAAAAGTTTTTATTTTGATAATGCAGCAACAACAAGAGTTAGAGATGAAATTGTTAAAAAAATGATTCCATATTATTGTATTGAATATGGAAATCCGTCTTCAATATATACATTAGGAAGAAGTTCAAAAAGAGCTATTGAAAAAGCAAGGGAGCAAATTGCAAATTTGATTAGGGCACAAAGTAAAGAAATATATTTTACTTCTGGAGGTTCAGAAAGTGATAATACAGCATTAAATGGTATAGCCAATTTAAAGAAAAAAAATGGAAAACACATAATAACAAGTAGAATAGAACACCCTGCAATTTTGGAAACTTGTAAAAAGTTAGAAGAGGATGGATATAAGATAAGCTATTTAAATGTAGATGAAAATGGATTGATAAATTTAGGGGATCTTGCAAATATAATAAATGATGAAACGATTTTAATAAGCATAATGTTTGCAAATAATGAAATTGGAACAATTCAGCAGATAGAAAAAATTGCACAAATTGCGCATTCTAAAGATATTATCTTTCATACAGACGCTGTTCAAGCGGTTGGAAATATAAAAATTGATGTTAAAAAAATGGGAATTGACATGCTTTCATTATCGAGCCATAAAATTTATGGACCAAAGGGTGTAGGAGCTTTATATGTAAAAAATGGAATAGATTTTGAAAGATTTATAAATGGTGGACATCAAGAAAAAAATAAGAGAGCTGGAACAGAGAATGTTGCCGGAATTGTTGGATTTGGAGAAGCAGGAGAAATAATTTCTAGAAATTTAGATAAACATATAGCCCATTTAAGAGAGTTAAGAGATTATTATTTAGAAGAAGTTTCATCCAAAATAAAAAATATAAAGATAAATGGTTCACTTGAAAATAGGCTTCCTGGAAATGCAAACATTTCATTTGAGGGAATAAATGGAGGAGATTTATTATTAGAACTTGATAATAAGGGAATTTGCGCTTCGAGTGCTTCTGCGTGCAGCTCTAGTAGTTCTTTACCATCACATGTTTTAACTGCAATAGGAGTTGAGAAAAGATTTATAAATGGTGCATTAAGAACTACTTTTGGAGCTTATAATACAAAAGATGAGGTTGATTATCTTGTAAATGCTTTAATTGAAACAGTAACAAAGTTACGAAATCTTGGATAAAAAATAAGACTTTTTTAATATTTATTAATAAAATGAATACACTAAATAAAGAGAATAATTTTTTACTAAGTTTGTGTTTTGCGAAAGGATGAGATTAAATATGCAAGATAATTTATTAATAAATAGTCAATTTTCAGAGGTTCTTAAGAGAAAAATAAGTAAGGAAAATAGAAAAAAGGTTTTTTTATGTATAGGTACATCTAAAGTCCCAGGAGATAGTTTGGGACCTATTGTAGGAAGTTATCTTAAGGAAAATACTAACTTAGAAGTTTTTGGAACATTGAGAGAAAATATATGTGAAAAGAATAAAATTGAAGAACTTAAAATCAAGCTAAGTGAAAAGTGTATAGTTGTAATAGATTCGGCAATTTCAGATTATAATAATTTAGGTAAAATCTTTGTTTCTTCAAATCAGGCTAAAATTGGTGCGGGTTTAAGATACAATAAAGGAAAAGTGGGTACAATTAGTATTAAGGGAGTTGTTGCAGAAAATAAAACAACTTCTTTCGAAAATTTTTGCAATTTGAATATGATTGATCTAAATTTTATAAAAGATATGGCTAAAATAATATCAATTGGAATAAAAGAGAGTATGATAGAAAATAAATAAAGCACCTAATTCGGTGCTTTATTTAATAGATTTATTTTCCAAAATCAACTTTTACATTTTGTCTAGCTTGACTATCTGTAACTGTAAATAATTCTTCTTCTTTAAAATTAAATACACCTGCTATAATGTTTGTAGGGAATGTCTGTAGTTTTGTATTGTACATAGTAACACTATCATTATAGAATTGTCTAGAAAAAGAAATTTTATTTTCTGTATTTCTTAATTCTTCAGATAATTCAGAAAAGTTTTGGTTAGCTTTTAAATCTGGATAATTTTCAGATATAGCCATTATAGATTTTAAAACAGATGAAAGTTCATTATCTATATTTGCTTTATCTTTTATTGAGCTAGCGTTAGCCCAAGAAGAACGTAAAGCAGCAATTTTTTCAAAAGTTTCTGATTCATGATTCATGTATCCTTTAACTGTTTCAACAAAGTTAGGAATTAAGTCAAATCTTCTTTGTAATTGAACATCAATTTGACTCCATGCATTTTTTACTTTCATTCTAGAAGAAACTAGTCCATTATATGTTGCAATTACGAAAACAACAATTAAAGCTAGAATTGCAATTATAATCCACATAATAAATCCTCCTTTTTAAATTAATCTT
>ENA-OPJG01000021-OPJG01000021.1-human-gut-metagenome-genome-assembly--contig:-NODE-21-length-54746-cov-17.010623_pt1 | contig 54746 bp, 55 predicted proteins | sample MGYA00241414_ERZ501657 | MGnify/ENA primary metagenome ERZ501657 (study PRJEB25962, sample SAMEA2042296) | human gut metagenome | biome: human gut; feature: human-associated habitat; material: faeces... | reverse complement strand
GGAAATCAACCAGGCGAAGTCACGCATCAACCAGGCGAAGAAGGAGGGTAAGACCAACGTTGACCTCAACGCCCCAACCACCCCGGATAATACGCCAGGCGGTTCTACCCCAGGTGGTTCAAGCACCGGTCAGACCGGCAGCGACGGCCAAGGCTCTGAATCAGGCGGCGGTACTACCGGCAAGGACGATACTGGCGACGGCCTTGAATAGCCCAAGGATAGACTGGCTAGGTTGCTAGCCCCTAGTCCAGCCTATCCGCCCACAAAAAATTCAACATTAAACACTAAAACATTAAACACTAAGAAAGATGAAAGCGAACACTTGGAAAACAATTCTTCAGATAGCCATCAGCATTCTGACCGCTATCGCTACTACGCTCGGAGTAACGAGCTGCATGGGATAAAGAACATGGAGTCTACCTTCTTACAATAAGCAGACTCAATCATTAACAAATCGGCCGCTCACCTCAGAGAATAATCATGAGGAGAGCGGTCTTTTTCGTTTTCTACCGAGAAACCCGGTCATGAAGGGTCAAAGTCATTAAGGGTCATTTTTATTTTCCAATCTTCTTGAACCAAGGCATTAAGGTAACGGAAGAAAGTGCATGAACGCTATAAGAAACAACAAACCGACTGACCTTAGGCTTTTAGCCGGTTAATTAAAATCCATAAAGAATTCTATATCTTCTTAAGGTTTTCAAGTTCATGTTTTTTGTATCTTTTCTCAATAGCATCGTTACCTTTGATTTTTTACGACATTTTTTTTTGGGGGGGGGGAGGTGCAGGATCTCCCTTTAGCCATCTAAAATCACCACGAAGAGTACTTGTTACACAAATACGACTAAACTTGGATTTTCTTAGGAGCTTATGTAGTCTATTTCCTGACTCATCGTAATTAATATTATAAGAACATCTATATTCTTCACAAGGTAAATATATACACAACCAATACTCCGAACAATGATGTTTTTTTTGGTAAGCATCGAATAATATATTTTTAGCCTCTATACATTTACAAAGAGAACTACATTCTATAGCGTCTACTCGTCCTATATTATTAAATTGAACAATGTTCTTCCCAATAGTTTTAAAAACTCTTATGCCTCTTATAACTCTACCTTTTCCAACCCTTTTTCCTTCATGGAACGCTCTCAAATAATATTCAATAGCTGCACATAAAGATTCAACGCTATATTTTGTGGATAGCGCATTATCAAAATCTATTATTATTCGTATCTTATTGTCCCCTTTTGTTATGGATTCAAGATATAAGTTTTTTAAAAACGACTTGCATATTTTCTCTTTAAAACTCTTCAAAGCAGGTGCATTGTCTTTTTTCTTCTTGGAGGTAGAAGGATGACATTCTATGACTTCAACACCTATAGACTTATCACGATATCTAATAATAAAATCAGGTTCTTCAGTATCTTTGACATTACACGCCTCAGAATTAGTCAGTCCTAGGGCTTCATTAATGGAGGAAGTTAGTGTTTCTACTGCACGTTTTTCTGCTAGTTTTTGTGTTTCTTGATGCTTTGGCGTCTGATCTTGTAATTGCATTTGTTTGCTCATTTTTAATAATAGTAATCCATTATTTCATTTATTACTTCGCTTGAGTAGCGAGAATCATATTTATTTAAGTAAGAGGTTAAACTCTCATTGTCGAAATACTAGAAATGATTACTTTCGATGAAGGCCTATTCCTCTTACCATGACATTTCATCAATCAATCGTTCTAACTCTATTTGTATTCGCTCATCTTCATTGTCTTTCAATGAGCGATAAAGCGAGAGCTTATCAATCTCTCCTTCAGTATTTAACATTTTGGGTATACTTCCAAACTTGGATTTCATTTCCTCCAAGCTGCTTATCAGTGACTACGCCCCAAGTCTTCAACTCATTCTTCATAACAGCCCAACATTGCAATGCTTTGTTTGCTATCGCATAAGAAACGTCAAACTTATCGCCCAGTCTATAACTTGTTGCCCCAACAATGGATTCAATCTGCAAATACTATCAATGTCTACAAATACCGCTTAATTACCAACAACTTTAAGAGGATTGCTTGATACACGATTCAATTGAATCGTGTATCAAGCTGCAAACCAATATATTAATGAAGTTGTCCTCATAACCAATGAAGATATCGTTCTCTTTATTCTTCTTCAAATAATTGATACTTTACATCAACATTATCCGAAACTTGAGCAGTATCCTGCTCTGAATCCATATTGTCAAACAACGACACTTCATTTACTTGTTTTTTCTTCTTAACGTAGTCTCCTATTGGTTTTGTTCCATGACAGAAACGTTTCTGAATAACTTTAATTGCTTCATCACCAATATCAACACCAATCCATTGACGCCCCAATTGTTCAGCAGCAACAAGGGTTGTACCAGAACCAACAAAACAATCTAATACAAGATCTCCTGGTTCAGATGATGTCTCAATAATCCTCTTCAGCATATCTAAATTCTTTTCTGTTGGATAACCAGTTAAACATGTGTTTTGGTTGTTTACATCAAGATAATCAAGCCATATGTCTTGAACTGGTACGCCCTTACTTTGATCCAAATAAACCTTACGTCTAGGATTACCATTTGAAGACCAATAGATTTCACCTCTCGCATCCATCTCGTCAAGTTTTGCTGGAGTATATTGCCAATGCTTACCGGCAGGAGGCATCATGCCTCTCCACGGTCCCCCGGTCTCTCCTTTTCTAGTTCCAGGTGCATGGCAAGGAACTCTTTTGTGTCTACGTCCTGTACCTTCTTCAACAAAAGGATATTCCTTTAATACTTTTTCATCTGTCCATTCTTCATATGGTCGATTCCATTTTGGATTATCAGTTTTTGTATAAAATAAAATATAGTCTGAAATATTACCATATGTTTTTCTGGTAAAGTTTTTTGACTTACATTTCTTGCGAGTTATCATACCTCTAAACATCTTCTCACCAAAAATTTCGTCCATCAAGATTTTAACATAGAAGACCATGTTACTATCTAAATGCACATAAATAGAACCAGATGGTGACATAAGTTTATACATAATCTCTAACCTTGCTCGCATAAAACTTATGTAACCTTCTGTTGTAAATTTATCATTGTATGCATATTTGAAATCTTTGGTTTCAAAAGCACCTCCTGTATTATATGGTGGATCAATGTATATTAATTCTACTTTACCACACACTCGGACGTCTTTTAACAAATAGTTTAAAACATCTAGATTATCAGCATGATACAACCGTTTTACTGCATCAACGTCTTGCTTGTTGACACATTTAAATTTAATTTCATCTTGCGGAATTGTAGATATAGACTTTTCCGTTGAACAATGATTTGATATAACGCTTACAGCCATAATATTATACTATGAAATTAGCCATTCTTTAGTTAATCGGTCATTTAACATTCTCAGTGTCAAGACCATAATTTTGGAGGGATTTACATTTTCTAATTTTGAGTAGTCATCCCACATTGAGCCGAGCAATAAGCCAGGACCATCATTTAAAAAAATTACTTTTGTGTTAAGCCCTTTGGACATCGTATATGAAAGTATTTCTTTGGCGCAATTAAAATATCCCCCTGTCCTGTCGTCTTCTTGGGCACCTCCTCTATCGCTATCATATCTTGCCAATCCTATTGCGAGAATTTGTTTCTGACTATTCCTTATCACGAAGTCAACAGGTCTAGAAGAATTTGGGTAATCATCAAATACACTTTTTAGTTGCACATCTGCTCCCGCACGTTTTGGACCTTCTATTGTAAATTCAGGAAACTTTGATTGAAACATCTCAAAAAAGTTCTCTGTCAAAGAATATCCTTTTTGACCTCTATCTTTATATTCCCACAGAATTGCGCATAAGGCTTCATCCGGCAGAGGGCGCTGGCAGAATAATTTTTGGACGACATTAATGGGTCTAAAATCTTTTCCAAACGTTGCGCAAACCATAGGAATTTTATTTTTAGTTTTTAGCATCTCTACAGAAGTATCAGGAGAGACGTATTTTCTAAAAACTCTAAGCAATTGAATTCTCATCCAAGTTTGAGTAAGTTTGGTAATTTCTTTCAAAAGTATTTCTGAAGATGCAGAAGTCTTCAGTAATTGACCAAAATATACCAATACCGGCTTATATAGTTCGCAGGCTTGCACCAAGATGTCAGGATAAAAAGCCCCATTAGCCATCGTTATTTGATTTGGAGCATCCATCTTATAGTCTGCAAAAGATTTTGTCTTAATCATTGTCTTAATTTATTTATACAATTAATTCTTTTATATCTATACTTAGCAAATTAGAAATATCGTTAGAGTTCATAAATCTGGTTGAACAGTATTGCTACACATTACAAACGGTACATTTGGGCTTACCGAGTTGGATATCTGGCTTTCCAAATTTTCTTTTATTCCAACTGAACAAACTTTAAGCTATTCAAATCTGCATTCGTAGGATAATTTGTTTAACTTTGATGCAAAGTTATATAATTTTAGCGAGAATAACGAATGCTATCGGCCAAAAACTGGGTTCGCTCTTGCTATTTATAAAAAATCTAATCAAGAAAACACATTTATGTGGAAATATCAACTTCACTAACCGGCAAGCAAGGAAATAGACAACAGGTTAAGGACAACAACGGTGAAGCTTTGCCTCAGGTGACAATCCTCAAAGGCGAGAAGAGTTTTCCTGTTTTCATCACGACTTTCACCGTTGTGAACAAGGAGACAAGGGAGAAAATCAAATACGATGACTACCGCTTGATGTCCGAGGAGCGACGCAAGGAGTATAACGTATATCCTAAATTGCAGGTTTATAATGTGTTTAATGTGGCGCAGACCAACTTACAGGAGGCTCGTCCGGAACTCTACAAGAAACTGGAGGCAGCTGCAGGAGTGAATAGACCTTTGAATCAGGGTGATGACTTCTCTTTCCCTGCCATGGATAAGATGATCAAGGAAAACGGATAGATCTATCCTATCAAGCCTATCTATGGCGACAATGCCTACTACAGCATTTCGAAGAATGAGATTGTCATTCCTGAGAAACGCCAGTTCAAGGATGGAGAGTCCTTCTACACCAATCTCGGACATGAGATGGCTCACTCTACGGGTTCAGAGAACCATTTGGGCAGATTGAAGCCTGCATCTTTCGGAAGCGCAGAATACGCCCGTGAGGAACTGGTTGCCGAACTGAGTGCCGCCCTGGTAGCCCAGCGTTTCGGTATGACCAAGCACTTGAAGGAAGACAGTGCCAGTTATCTGAAAAACTGGCTCGATCGCTTGAAGGAATCGCCTGAGTTCATCAAGACTACGCTTACCGATGTGAAGAAGGCTTCGCACATGATCAACCAGCATATTGATGCCATGCAGCTGAAAATAGACCAGAAGCAAAGTCAAGAAACTGAGCAGAAGCAGGAGAAAACCCCAACGATGTATTACGCATCAGTGGCGTATCTCCAAAGCACCGATACAACAGACCGACTCGATAAGTTCAAAAATGACGGCGACTACAATGCGCTCCTCACAGAGGTAAAGGAATTCGACCAGGGTGATGCCCCTGATTTGTCCAAAATCAATCTTTCACCAACCAAATATCGTGGTGATGACCTTCTTATAGAGGATGAGCATTATGCTGTAGTATATAATCCGACAGTTGGAGGTACATACGATGTGATGCGCAAGGTAAGCGCTGAGGAAATCAAGGATAACATCATCCGCTATGGTCTCCCAGAGGATGCAACAGATGACGTAAAGGAAGTTGCTAAGCAAATGGAAACAGAAGAGGTTGTGGCTCAGGAAGAAGAGCAGCACTACCATCGAGGACGATAATTTATCCCATTTAATTAAAGACAGTCACTTTATTGGCTGTCTTTTTTGATGCTATAAATATGGGGTATTACTTTTCTTTTCCTGATAGTATTGTCAGAACAGCAACAATAATGAGTGCGCCCAACCGAATCTATAAAAATGTCACTCAATGTCACCCAAGGTGTCCCTCAAATGTCCCTCAATAACAAGTTTTAGACAGATATGACCTGTGCGCAATTGAATAGGTCGCTATATGCTTTTTTGATATATTCGTTGTTTTTGCACGTAATAATCTTACGAATATCATGTGCAAAGTCGGTGATTATATTCTGAAAATCAATAATATAGACAAAACAAGTACCCTGACAAATATCCAGAAACGCAGTACATAGAAAACAGATGATAGCATTGCTAATAATCGAAAAAAATAGAAGATTACAGAATGTAAGGTTTAAAGTGAGGTAAAGAATGAGGTAATGTGAGGTAAAGAGAAATTAGGGAGTTTACTCATCACGAGCAAACTTCCCCCTTGATGTATATGTATACATGTATTCCTTTATCCGGTCATGAAGGTCACGGTCATTAAGGTCATTAAGGATTTCGGGGTATTTCGAAAATCCCTCAATGCCTAACACAAAGCTTGCTTAATTATTTCATGCCACTGAGAATAAGAGAAATAACAAGATGGGTGATGTACATTTATCATTACACATTTCTTGCCAGAATCAAGAGTGTACTCATATCGTCTGGCAATTATATTTTCAAATTGCAATGGTTCTAGTTCTACACCTTTATACGCAGGGGTATTATCGTATGTTGGCTTTCCCCATGCGAAAATAACATCCGGTTCATACCTATTTATAACAGATATAAAAGGCTCTTGAGCTCGGACATAAGCATCATGAGGAGCTTTGGTAGTTGGAGTGGGAACGGCCAACTGAAGATAGTTGTAAAACATGATCTTGTTCCAAAAGCCTGTTTCTTCAACTTCAGGTTCTGGTTGAAATCCGAAGAAAGCTTTGACAAAGTTGAGGTAAGTCTGAAGCCATTTTTCATATCCAGGGGATGGTATTGTTCCGTTTTTTCTCCAAACAATATAATCTTCCACCACCTTCCGGGTAGAAAAATCATCACACTTTTCAACACCACAATTATCACATCCATCACAAACGTGAACATGGCCTAAAACCATTATACGTTTTCCATTTATGCCCTCGGAGTACTGGCAGCCAACCCAAGGTTCAAAATATACATTGCTCATAAGCTACTATTTTAATCAATATTAATTTCCAATACAATAAAAGTGATTTCGGGTTATTCAGATGTTTACAACTATCCATTTACCACTTTTTCTACCGCCTTCACGTTTCAAGATTCCCTTGGCTTGAAGAGCAGCAATATCTCTTTCAATAGTACGTGTCGTAACTGTTTTCTTTCCCGACAATCTCTGCGCCAATTCCGGAATCGTTATTGCCGGATGAAGTTTAACAGCAGAAATGATATTCTGCTGACGTTCAGAAAGTTCAATCAGTTTTTCTTTCCCGACATTTTTAAAATCTTTCCCGACATTTATCACGACATCATCATCCATAGATTTTTCATACTGTTCTATCTCAGCCTTAAGATTTTTGATATGTTCTTGAAGCATGAAAGACTGGAATGGTAACATCGACTCTTCTTCTCGAGATGCATTAAGAGCTTCAATATAAGCTGCCTTATCATCAGTCATTACCTTTGTCGGAACAAGATTAAATTCAAACTGAAGGTGATTCATGATGAGACGCGCCATTCTGCCATTTCCATCCACCCAAGGATGGATGCTGACAAGGATGTTATGAGCATCGAAGCTCAACAAATATGCATCCATTTCACTCGGGTTTTCAAGAAGCAATTCACGCCTGCGGTTTATCTCATTGCAGAAATCAGCCAACCTTGCAGGAACCTTCAGAAAGTTCATATAGGAACGTCCACCAGCTCCCGCTGTGACACCTAATAGACGGAGGTCACCTTTAGAAGAATCGAATTCCCCCTGAAGCGTGCTATAAACGCTGCCGGTATTCTTCATCACCAATGCTGACAATTGCTTAAGCATTTCTACAGAAAAAGGTTTGTGCTCCTTAGCCCATCGAATGGATTGCTCATAGGCATGCTTCAAATCAAGATTCATCAACTGCTCTACCAAGGGTTTACCTTTAGCAGAAATACCTTCATCAAAGAGCAATTGATTCTCTATTTCCGTCACAGTAGAACCTTCTATGGCAGTAGAGTGTGTAATGATGGAATACAGATAGAACTTATCGTAATCTATCTGCTGCGAAATACCAAGACTTCTATATTTGGCTAGTATAGCCTGTAATTCTACCACATACTTTTCCATTTTGCAACTTCTATTTTTTAAGGCACAAAGATAGGTAAAATATGTTAGAAACACGAATGATTATGAAGAAAAATGCAAATTACTCTACATTTTACTAAGATTATATCTACCATACCTTACGCCTTTTTGTTTAAAGAGGTCATGAAGGGTCAAAGTTATTAAGGGTCATTATCATTTTCAATCCCCCAAGAATCCGGTCATTAAGGTCATTAAGGATTTCAGATTATCAAAATATCCCCCTATCTTATAAAATAAGGTTAAATCAAGTTCGCCCTGCCAACAAAATCCATCCATAAAATCACTTTTCTGAATATTTTTTTGTATTTTTGCAGATATATTGCGCTAATATGGGAATTGAGCATGGCTTATCCTCCTAGATTACAGGCGCATAATGAATAATCAAAAATTAAGTAAATATGGACATGGCAAAATATATAGGTGAGACTACTGAATACGATAAGAAGCAGGAAGTGGAACGCCGTAAAGTGAAAAGTTGGCTAAAGAGCGTCAGTGCCTTTGCCAATGGAGGTGGCGGCTGCCTATTGTTTGGTATTGCCGATGACGATACTATCATAGGATTGAACGATGCCAAGGCTGATGCAGAATTTATCAGTCAGAAAATCAAGGAGCGCATAGACCCTATGCCCCAAATCGACTTAAAGATAGAGCGTGTAGAAGACAAGGAACTGCTCATTCTTCATGTGCATGGCGGTGAAGATACACCTTATTATTATATTGGCGACAGCGTTCTTGAAACCTTTGTGCGCATTGGCAACGAATCGGTTGTGGCTGATAGTACCGAACATAAGCGTCTGGTACTAAGAGGTCGCAACTCTTCATTCGACGCCCGCCCAAGCGATGAAATGTTTGAAGATTATGCATTTTCAAAGATTCGCAGCCTATTCTCCAGGTTCCATGCCAGAAGGAAGACTTATCCAGACGATGAACTTAGAAGATATTCCTTCTGTCAGACGCAATCCGGTTATCGCAGATATCTTTGCTCAGTTGGGTTATATGGAGCGTAAAGGTTCGGGCATGGGCAAAATCATCAAACCAATCAAAGCACTTCCCTACTTTGAGGAAAGGATGCTTCCAAGCTTCTTCTCCGACCGTGCCCAGTTTACTGTCACATTCCCGAATATGATCTTAGCCTGGCAGGAATCTCATCCTGATATTGAGGTAAACTTTGTGGAAAATAAAGGTGATACTCAAGGTGATACTCAAGGTGATACTCAAGATGTCCCTCAAGGTGGCACTCAAGGAAAAGACTTAGATAAATGGATAGAATATCAAGTAGCTGTTTATCCTAAAATAACAACAGGTGAACTGGCTCAACTATCAGGGAAAAGCATTATAACCATCAAGCGTCGTATTGCAAAAATGCCTCATATTGTGTATGTTGGCAGTGGCTATAGTGGTCATTGGGAAGTAAGGAAAAAGGAATGAAACAAGAGTTTAAGCCAGCTTCCATCCAATTTACTACATAAAGATACAGACAATACAATATAAGCATGAAGAAGATATTATTCCTACACGGATTCTTCGCCACGGGCAGCTGTCCGATGGCGAGAGCCTTGAAAGAGGCGTTTGAGGGGACGGCGGTGGTGCTGGCTCCCGACCTGCCTTTGCACCCAAAGGAGGCACTGAACGAGATTCGCTCCATCATCGACCGGGAACAGCCCGACTTACTTCTGGGCAACAGCTGCGGCTCTTTCCTCGCCCAGATGCTGGCTCCGGTGGTGGGCATTCCTGCCCTGCTCGGCAATCCGTATTTCATGATGACGGATTTTCTGAAGGAGCGAATCGGCGAGCATGAATACAAGGCTCCGAGAAGGGACGGAAATCAGCGGCTGGTGATTGACGAGGCGCTGATAGAGGAGTTTGCAGAGCTGGAAGCCGTGCAGTTCGACCATTGCAACCCCTATTATAAGGATCGTGTGTGGGGACTTTTTGGTGAGCAGGACGCCCTGGCTCACTTCTCCCCTCTCTTCCTGGAGCACTACAACCAAGCCTTCCATTTCCCTGGCGGTCATACGCCTACAGAGCAGGAGGTGAAGACCTGGTACGCTCCCCTTGCCCAGAAAATGCTGATGGAGTTTTCGGCAAAGGAAGAAAGATATTTCCAGCACTTTAAGGGCGGTAAATACAAGTTCATCCATTCTGCCTTCGACTCCGAAACTCAGGAGCGCATGGTGGTTTATCAGGCTCTCTATGGAGACCAAGCCTATTGGGTAAGACCGGAAGATATGTTCTTCGGGAAAGTTACGAGGGACGGCAGAACTTTCAATCGTTTCACGGAAATAGATAAATAATTATGGAAACATTCAATAATGTAATAAACAGTGGCCAGCTTGTTCTGGTCGATTTCTTTGCTACCTGGTGCCAACCTTGCAAGGCGATGCACCCCATTCTGGAACAGGTGAAGAGTGTGTTGGGCGACCGTATCCGAATCATCAAGGTGGATGTGGACAAGTACGGCGTAACAGCAAGCCAATACCGCATCCAATCCGTGCCTACGCTGATGCTCTTCCGAAACGGAGAAGTATTGTGGCGCACAAGCGGTGTGGTAGATAAAGCCGAACTTCTGGCTACGCTTGATCCTTTCTTGACATAAAAGAATAAAGGAGTAACAATAGGAAAATGAGTATGAACACTTTACATAGTTATCTCGCCTACTATCTCCTTGCTATCAATGCAGTTACATTCATCGTGTACGGCATTGACAAATACAAGGCGAAGAAAGCCAAGTGGCGCATTTCCGAAGCCACGCTTTTGTTGCTGGCTGTTCTTGGAGGAAGCATCGGGGCATGGATTGGAATGAAAGTCTGGCACCATAAGACGATGCACAAGAAATTCAAATACGGCATTCCTGCCATTCTGCTGATACAGATTGCGCTGATGGCGTATTTACACATGAATTAAAAAACAAAATAAATAACGAAGTATATGAAAAGTTTTGCACCAAAGCCGTGGGTAGTACCACAGCCTGTGCTGATTATCGGCACATAAATAAGGAAGGAGTTGCCAACGCAATGAACGCTGCCTGGGCAGGACAGTGGGACATGAAGGAGATTATGATCTCGATGGGAAATCACGTCACCACAGACAACCTGAAACTTGGCGGTGAGTTTACCGTTGCCTTCGCTACCAAGAAAACCATGGTGGCTTCTGATTTCGTGGGCATTGTTTCTGCCAAGAACGCCCCGAAGAAGATGGAGAAGACGGGATGGAACATCGAGAAGGCGACTATGGTCAACGCTCCTGTGTTCACCGATTTCCCGATGACCCTGGAGTGCCGCATCAAGGAGAAGTATGACGAAAGCGAAACCGGCTATTATCTCGTTGCCGAAATCATCAATATTCTTGTAGATGAGAAGTATCTGTCAGAAGACGGAAATCCAGACATGGAGAAGATGGAACTGATTGTCTTCGACCCTATTCATCACGGCTATATCCAGCTGGGCGAGAAAGTCGGCAACGCTTTCTCCGACGGCAAGGCTTTGAAATAATCAACGTAATTTTAACGACTCAGAAACAATGAATCCAATAGCAATACGTCTGCTTTCGCAGCAGCTCATCTGCCCTCAATTTGATACTCCCCAAAAGGTGGTGTCTCATTTTGGAGCCATACAAGCCCAGGATTACCGGATGGTAAGATGGGCTGTGATGATGCGTACTCGCAAACCTTCTTCCTTCGCATTCAAGAATGCATACGATGAGGGTAAGATAGTCCGTCTTCACCTGCTGCGTGGCACTTGGCAACTGGTTTCAAATGAAGACTATTGGTGGATGCTGGACCTGATTTCACCTAAGGCAACTTCTGTTGTAAAAGGATGGATGAAGAGTAATAAAATCAGCATCGATGATTCTGAGCTCAATCTGATTCACGAGATATTTGTTCAAAAAACCGATGAGATGCAGTCTGTAACAAGCAAAGACCTGAACGAAGCTTTGCTCGAAAAGGGCATCATCATGGACAAACATCGCCTATCCTACCACATTCGCTTTAACGAATTGAACGGTACTTTCTGCAGCGGCAATCTTCTTCCTACAAAGGCGACATACAGTCTCACAGAAAAGAAGGTTCCAAGAACAGCCAGGCTGGAACGTGATGAAATGCTGATGCTTCTGGCAAGAAAATATTTTCAGAGCCATTCGCCAGCCACATTCGAAGATTATGTCTGGTGGTCAGGACTGAGCACTTCTGATTGCCAACGAGGCATTGAGTTGCTTGGTTCAGAACTGAGGGTTGAAAAATGGAAAGACTATCAGTTCTACCTGCATGAATCATGTCGAACACGTGGATTCAGAAGAGGAAAGACTCATCTGATAGCTCCCTTTGATGAATATCTGATTGGTTATAAAAGCCGGGAATTAGTAATCCATTCACATCAAATGCCGTCTGCATACACTAATAATGGCATTTTCTTTCCTGTTATCGCCCATGATGGCAGAATTTGCGGCAACTGGAATCCTTGGGAGAAAAATCTCAACATCAGTTATTTTGATTCGATAGAAAAGGATTTGTCATTTGAGAAGCAATGGAATACATTTAATGAAACGATAAAGGAAAAATAAATGACTATTGATACAACAAACCTCTGCTCGCATCTTCAAAAGAAGTTGTTTGAACCTGAGGGAGTATATTATCCTATCTGGCAAGCCATGCAGAATGATGAGGAGTTGACTGCCGTAGTTCGCTCACGACAGCTTCATATCTATCGTAATGGTAAAAAGATTCTCATTCTCGCTGGCAAGGCTCAGCCAAAGATTATCAGAGAGGATAAACTGAATGAATTGATAATAAGATAAAGAACGAAGCTTATGAACTTTCCAGAAATATATTCAGCGTCAGGCATGATAGAACTGATCCAGAAGATCGGCTTCCTCCCTCTCCTTGATAGTGGCATTGAAGGATTCTCAGCCGAAGACATCGTGGCGGAAGACTGCGGTTACGTAAGACTTCCTGAAGGCGGTTGGGACTGGCCGCTATGGAAATGGAAGGGCGCAATCGTTCAGGAAATGCCGTGTATGTACGGAAAGTTCTTTAACAAGAAGGCTGGATTCATCAGCCAGGAATGGTGGCCGGACTTCTGTAACTACAGAAGAAGCAAATACTCTCGCCCTAATGATGAATCAATAGAAGGAGCCATTCTCAGCACGCTTCAATCTACCGGTAGTCTCATCACAAGAGAACTTCGGGCAGCCTGCGGTTTCACCGGCAAGGGAATGAGAAGCAAGTTTGACGGTTATCTCACCCGACTGGAAATGGCGACTTACATCGTGACCGAGGATTTCATCTATCCTCGTGACAAGCACAATCACGAATATGGCTGGGGTTGGTCGCTGCTCAATACTCCCGAAGATTTCTATGGCAGGGAGGCTTGCCAATGCAATCGCACTCCCCAGGAATCTTATCAGAGGATTTTCGAGCATCTGAAAGAAATCCTGCCTGACGCTTCGGATAAACAGATCATTAAATTAATTGGATAAAAATGAGAAAGGAATAAAGAGTAATGTGAAGGCGTGGAGATGAAATATGGAAGAATGGAATAAATCTCCGATAATGGTAAAATCTTCCGAAAACCAGGTATAAGCTCTTTAGGAGAATGTGCGTATCTTTGCACCCAAGAAATTTAAAAGGCTTAGGATTATGAAGGAATTATTCTTTAATACAATACAGGAGTTCAACGACTACATTGGGGTGAAAACACTTCATCCTCTGGTAAGCATTGCACGTGTAGAGAACACCTCTCCGATACAGGAGGCTGTGCATCACTACGGACTTTATGCCCTCTTCCTGAAGGAAAACAAGGGCTGCAAATTGTCATACGGCAGAACAGAATATGATTTTGACGAGATGACCGTCACCTCGTTTGCTCCAGGTCAGTCGATTAAGGTTGAACCCATTCCAGGAGTACCGCTTGCCAAATATACGGTATTGGCTTTCCATCCCGAGTTGCTCAACCGCACCCAGCTTGGCAAGAACATCTCCCGATATGAGTTCTTCGACTATACAAGCAACGAAGCACTACATCTATCCGCTGCCGAGGTAAACATCTTCCGTGATGTACTCTCAATGATTAAGCAGGAACTTCAGCATCCTATAGATAGACATTCGCGTGAACTCATCGTTTCAAACATCGAGTTGCTGCTAAACTACTGCCTGCGCTTCTACGACCGACAGTTTATCACACGCGAGGAGATAAACCATTCGGTAGTAAAGAAATTCACCTCTCTGCTCGATGAATACATTGCCCGGAAAGCAGAGCGTGAGGGGCTGCCTACCGTAGCCTACTTTGCCGACAAATGCTGCTATTCTACCAAATATTTCGGTGAATTAGTCAAGACAGAGACTGGCAGAACCGCTAAGAGTATGATCAACGACCGACTGCTTTCTGCAGCCCGCCAACTACTTGTAGATGAAACCTTAACCATTACGCAAGTCAGCCAGCGCCTCGGCTTTGAATATTCTCAGCACTTCGTCCGCTTTTTCAAGGCACAGACGGGAAAGACTCCAAGCGAGTACCGCAAGACTGCTTAAATATAATGAAGCATATATAGAATAACTATTATTTTTTACATCGAAGATGTTTTCTGGAGAAGAATTTGAAAATATGGATAAGAATAAAAAAAAATAATACAATGAAGAAAATAGTACAGACAGCAGGGCGCACCCAGCTGGGTGAGTTTGCCCCGGAGTTCGCCCACCTCAACGACGACATCCTCTTCGGAGAAGTATGGAGCCGCAATGACCTGCTTTCATTGCGCGACCGCAGTTTAGTAACAATCACTTCGCTCATCAGCCAAGGAATCACCGATAACTCGCTGAAATATCACTTGCAGTCGGCAAAGAATAACGGAATTACCCGCACGGAAGCGGCAGAGATTATTACTCACATCGCCTTCTACGCAGGTTGGCCAAAGGCCTAGGCTGCCTTCAATCTGGCAAAGGAGGTATGGAACGAAGACGTGAAAGGCGAAGACGCCAAGGCTGCTTTCCAGCGCGAGATAATATTCCCTGTTGGCGAACCCAACATAGCTTACGCCAAATACTTCAAAGGCAACAGTTATCTGGCACAAATATCTGACAGTCAGATACCTTTCTTCAACGTTACCTTTGAGCCTGGCTGCCGTAACAACTGGCATACGCACCACGCCACAAAGGGCGGCGGACAAATGCTGGTAGGTGTAGCCGGACGTGGCTGGTATCAGGAGAAAGGAAAGCCTGCGCAGGAAATCCTCCCCGGCACAGTCATCCATATTTCTGCCAACGTGAAGCATTGGCACGGTGCAGCCAAAGACAGCTGGTTTGCCACCTAGCCTTTGAAATACCTGGCGAGAACACATCCAACGAATGGCAGGAGGCTGTGAGCGATGAGGAATATAACAAGATAAAATAACAATAAGATTTATGACTTCACTTCAAGAAAGACTGTTCGCCATGCAGGATAAGCAGTATGCTGCTTTCCAGGCCAAACTGACACCGGGAGTGCCTATGGAAAGTTTCATAGGCATTCGTGTGCCTGTGCTCCGCAAGTTCACAAAAGAATTTACAAAGAAGGCAGAATGCGAGGAATTCCTGCATCAGCTTCCTCACGAATACTACGATGAGAACATGCTTCACGGTCTCCTCATTTCCGAGGTGAAGGACTACGAGGAATGCATTCGTCTTACAGAGAAATTCCTGCCATTCGTGGACAACTGGGCAGTGTGCGACATCATGTCTCCGAAGGTATTTGCCAAACACAAGAAGGAACTGTTGGCGAAGATCAAGACTTGGAGTAAATCGTCACACGTTTATACTTGTCGTTTTGGAATAGAGACACTTATGTCTCATTATCTGGATAAAGACTTCAAGGCAGAATATCTTGAAATTCCTGCATCAGTAAGGAGCGAAGAGTATTATGTAAAAATGATGGTTGCCTGGTTCTTCGCCACCGCCCTTGCCAAGCAATGGGACCAGGCGATTCCCTACATTGAGCAACGCTGCCTTGCTCCATGGACGCACAACAAGACTATCCAGAAGGCCATCGAGAGCTACAGAATCACGCCCGAGCAGAAGAAATATCTGCGAACATTGAAGATAAAATAATTATGACACAAGATACTTCTACATATTACGTTTGGATAGGTGGCTCATGTGATTATGGCCATAAAGAGCGAGCTGGTGGTGCTGCCGTTGTGATTGAGCATAACGGCAACATCATCAGCCGTGATGTAATCAGCGACTTGCACACCACTGAGTTCCGCATGATGCTAACCCTCATGGTGAAGGTAATGCAGGAAATACCGGAAGGTTCCGACATTCTCTTCCTGACCAATGCCGCCTATATTCAGAACTTTGACAAGACTCCAACGACTAAATCAGCCAACCGAACGAGCAGCGAGAGCAAAGATGCAAGCTCGCTTGCAATCTCTGCCGAGTCGCGAGGGAGGAAGGCGAGAGCCAACTCCGACTTGATCATTCAATGCATCGAGGAAAAGAAAAGGCACAACTCAGTCGGGGTCAAGATTGTGCAATATCACAAGAGTCCACTGCTGATAGAAACCCACGATAGGGCTACGGAAGCAATGGCAAAGACAAGAAAGGAGTTTCATCTGAAAAACAAGTAAATGTTTAGGAGCTATTTCCGGTCATTAAGGTCACGGTCATTATGGTCATTAAGGATTTCAACTTCTCTATTCTGGTAACACATTAGCGCTTTTTGATAACACATTTGTAACACACATGGATGATTTCTCAATACACCAAATTCATAACATATTGATTAGCAGCTATTTACGAAAAGAGTACATAAAAGAGGAATAAGTGATAAAATATATTTAAAAACAAAAAAAGAACAACAGAGATAAGTACCTATAAATAAGCAGCTTACTACTATTGTTCTCTCACGCTATTTTTGTACAAATAAGTTTCATTTTGCCTATTATAGTGATTCCGTTGGGGTTCGAACCCAAGACCCACAGCTTAGAAGGCTGTTGCTCTAATCCAACTGAGCTACGGAACCAACACTTTTCAAAACGCAAACCAGCTAACCAATAACGCAATCAGCCACTTTTCTTATTTGCGGCTGCAAAGGTACATATATTTTTTGAATACACCAAACTTTTTCTCACTTTTTTCTTTTTTTATGCTTAAATATCGCAAAAAATAACTACCTTTGCATCCGTTAGGAGCAAGAAACAGCATTCTGGCCCCGAAAGAGAAGAGATTTTTATAACGCATATTCAAACATAAAACATACGCAAATGAAAAAGTTAATCTTTTCAGTAGCCCTGCTCTCTGCAGCACTCTCTGCCAGCGCAGAAGAACATCCGCTCTGGATGCGCTACCCAGCCATCTCGCCTGATGGCACTACCATCGCCTTCGCTTATAAAGGCGACCTCTACAGTGTTTCTGTCAACGGCGGTGAAGCACGACAGCTCACAACCCATGCAGCCTTCGATTCGCATCCTGTATGGAGCCCTGACAGCAAGAAAATTGCCTTCCAGTCTAACCGCGAAGGAAGTCTCGACATCTTTGTAATCGATGCAAAAGGCGGTGCTCCTACCCGACTCACCACCAACAGCGGCAGCGAAACACCTATCGCCTTTGCAGACAACGACCATGTGCTCTACTCTGCCAGTCTGCAGCCTACAGCCCAGAGCATCATCTTCGGCGACAACACATTCCCACAAGTATATAAGGTAAGCACCAAGGGCGGAAGACCAGAACTCTTCTCTACCCTCACCATGGAGAATATCAGCATCGCCAAGAACGGCGACATTCTCTACCACGACAAAAAGGGATATGAAGACCCTTGGCGCAAACACCAGAAATCACCTATCGCACGCGACATCTGGCTGAAGAGTAACGGAAAGTTTACCAAGCAGACTACCTTTGCCGGCGAAGACCGCTCGCCAGTATGGACATCAGACGAGAAATCATTCTTCTATCTGAGCGAGCAGGACGGCACATTCAATATCTACCGCCGCAGCCTCAACAGTTCAAGCGACAAGCAGATTACCCACCACAAAGGCAATCCGGTAAGATTCCTCACCGCATCCAGCGCCGACCTGCTCTGCTACGGATATGATGGCGAAATCTACACCGTGAAAGAAGGTGGAGAGCCTCAGAAGGTGAACATCTCCATTACAACAGATAATGACGCTCCAAGCCTCGTACGTCAGATTAAAAGCTGGGGAGCTACAGAGATTTCCGTTTCGCCAGACGCCAAAGAAGTGGCTTTCGTGATGCATGGCGACGTATACGTAACTTCTGTAGAATACACCACTACCAAGCGCATTACCGACACACCGCAGCAGGAGCGCGACCTGAGTTTCTCGCCAGACGGCAGAGCCCTGGTCTATGCAGCCGAGCGCAACGGCGTATGGCAGATTTACCAGTCTAAGATCAAGAACGAGAAAGAGAAGAACTTCACCTACGCTACCGACATCGAGGAAGAGCAGTTGGTGAAAACAGGCGTTACATCACAGTATCCACAATACTCTCCTGACGGCAAGGAAGTGGCTTTCTTCGAAGACCGCGCTGCACTTCGCATCATCAATCTGAAATCGAAGGAAATCCGCACCGTGCTCGATGGCAAATACGTCTACTCTTACAGCGATGGAGACATCGCTTTCGAATGGTCACCAGACAGCAAATGGCTCCTTTCAACCTATATCGGCAACGGCGGCTGGAACAACCAGGATATTGCACTGGTAAAGGCTGACGGCAAGGAGGTTCACAACCTGACCAATTCCGGCTACAGCGACAGCAACGGCAAATGGGTGCTCGACGGCAAGGCAATGCTCTTCCAGAGCGACAGAGCCGGCTACCGCAGTCATGGAAGCTGGGGAGCAGAAGACGATGCCTACATCATGTTCTTCGACCTGGATGCCTACAACCGCTTCAACATGAGCAAGGAAGAAATAGAACTGGCTGACGCCAACAAGGACGAAAAGGAGAAGAAGGAAGACGAGAAGAAGGAAGAGGCTAAAAAGAAGGCTGACGAAAAGCAGAAGAAGACCGGAAAGATAGAGGTGGAAAAAGTGAAGCCACTGGAGCTGGACATCGAAAACTGCCGCGACAGAATCGTACGCCTCACCGCAAACTCTTCGCACATGGGCGATGCTGTGCTCTCTAAAGACGGCGACAAGCTCTACTACCAGGCAGCCTTCGAGGATGATTACGACCTCTGGCAGCACGACCTGAAGGACGGCTCTACCAAGCTCGTGATGAAGGGCGTAGGCCAGGGCAACCTGCAGACCGACAAGGATGTGAAGAACCTCTTCATCTGCAACGGAAGCAGCATCAAGAAGGTGGATCTGAGCGGATTCAGCACCAAGGACATCAGCTTTGAGGCTAACTTCAACTATAAGCCAGCCGAGGAGCGCCAGTATCTCTTCGACCACATATGGCGACAGGTGAAAGACAAGTTCTACGACCCTAAGATTCATGGTGTTGACTGGGAAGGTTACCGCAAGACCTATGAGAAGTTCCTGCCTTACATCAACAACAATTTCGACTTCCAGGAGATGTTGAGCGAAATGCTTGGCGAGCTGAACGCTTCGCATACAGGAGCCCGCTACTACGCTTCGAACAGCGCGCTTACCACCGCCAATCTGGGAGTATTCTTCGAACCTCAGTATCAGGGCGACGGCCTGAAGATTCAGGAGATTATCAAGCGTGGTCCTTTCGATGTGAAGAATACGGGCGTTACAGCCGGCAGCATCATCGAGAGCATCGACGGCGAGGAGATTAAAGCCGGAATGGACTACTTCCCATTGCTCGACGGAAAGGTTGGCAAGAATGTACGCCTCGGCATCAGAAACGCCAAGGGTAAGAAGATGGAGGTTACAGTGAAGGCTATCTCTCAGGGCAAACTCAACAACCTGCTCTACAAGCGATGGGTAGACCGCAACCGCGCTTTCGTTGACAGTATTTCGGGCGGACGCATCGCTTATGTTCACGTTAAGGCGATGGATTCGGAGAGTTTCCGCACCGTTTACAGCGAACTGCTGAGCGACAAGAACCGAAACAGAGACGCTGTAATCGTAGACGAGCGCCATAATGGTGGCGGCTGGTTGCACGATGATCTCTGCACCCTGCTCAACGGCAAGCAGTATCAGGAGTTTGTACCTCACGGCAAGGTAGTTGGCCGCGATCCATTCAACAAATGGGTGAAGCCATCTTGCGTCATGATCTGCGAGAACGATTACAGCAACGGTCACGGTTTCCCATGGGTTTACAAGGAACTCGGAATCGGCAAGCTGATCGGTGCTCCTGTAGCAGGAACCATGACAGCCGTATGGTGGGAAACGCTGATGGACAACACGCTTGTATTCGGTATTCCTCAGGTAGGCTGCCGCGACATGCGTGGCGTGTTCGGCGAGAATACCCAGCTGAACCCAGACATCGAGGTTTACAACAGTCCGGAAGATTTCATCAATGGCCATGATACCCAGCTCGAAAGAGCCGTAAAGGAAATGATGAAGAAATAAACAGAACGCCCTGCAGGGGGTCCAAAAGCCAAACCGCTTTTGTCCTCTTGCAGGGCGAATTGTTTTTGTAGCAGACAACATTAATTTATTAAACCTTATTAACCCACATTATCGGTAAAAAACCTTCTGTCATGACATAAAACCCTCTAAATCTTTACTTTTTTTCTTGAAAAGGGCGAAAAAGCAAGTGAAAAAGCCATAAAATAAAAAAAAATGAGTATCTTTGCAGAAGATAAGCTGCACTCGGCAATTTGAAAGCAAGCTTTCATTGCGCTCATTTGCGTTATCTTTGCAAAAAATATAAACAAGATTATGGGATTATTCGGATTATTCAGCAACAAAAAGAAGGAAACTCTCGATAAGGGACTTGAAAAAACCAAGGAGAGTGTGTTTGGCAAACTGGCGCGCGCCGTTGCCGGAAAGTCTACCGTCGATGATGATGTGCTCGACGATCTCGAAGAGGTACTCATCACTTCAGACGTAGGTGTAGAAACCACGGTCAAGATTATCCGCCGCATCGAAGAACGTGTGGCCCGCGATAAATATGTTTCAACCAGCGAGCTCAACCGCATTCTGCGCGAGGAAATCGCCATTCTCCTCTCCGAGAATCACAGCGATGACCTGGCAGACTGGGAACTTCCTGCCGACCATAAGCCTTACGTTATCCTCGTAGTAGGCGTAAACGGCGTGGGCAAGACAACCACCATCGGCAAGCTGGCTTACCAGTTTAAGAAGGCTGGCAAGAAGGTTGTTCTGGGAGCTGCCGACACCTTCCGTGCCGCTGCCGTAGAGCAGATTTGCATCTGGGGCGAGCGCGTGGGTGTGCCTGTAGTGAAACAGCAGATGGGAAGCGACCCGGCAAGCGTGGCGTTCGACACCCTGCAGAGCGCCAAGGCAAACGGCGCCGACGTGGTGCTCATCGATACGGCAGGCCGACTGCACAACAAGGTGAACCTGATGAATGAGCTCAAGAAAATAAAGGAAGTGATGAAGAAGGTAATGCCTGAAGCACCAGACGAGGTAATGCTCGTGCTCGACGGAAGTACCGGACAGAATGCATTCGAGCAGGCTAAGCAGTTCTCTGCCGTTACCAACATCTCCTCGCTCGCCATCACCAAGCTCGACGGAACCGCTAAGGGCGGAGTTGTCATCGGCATCAGCGACCAGCTCAAGGTGCCTGTAAAATACATCGGACTGGGCGAAGGAATGGAAGATCTGCAGCTCTTCAACAAGACAGAATTCGTAGACTCTCTCTTTAAAAATTAGAAAATGAAGAAAAATCAGATAGATATTATTACCCTGGGCTGCTCGAAGAATCTCGTAGACAGCGAGTTGCTGATGAAGCAGTTTGAGGCAAACGGCTACCATTGCGTTCACGATTCCAAGCGCCCTCAGGGCGAGATAGCCGTCATCAATACGTGCGGATTCATTGAGGATGCAAAGCAGGAAAGCATCGACACCATCCTGGAGTTTATCCAGGCTAAAGAAGAAGGCCGACTCAGAAAGCTCTATGTAATGGGCTGCCTCTCGCAGCGCTACCAGAAGGAACTGGAAGAAGAAATGCCCGAAGTGGATAAGTTCTACGGCAAATTCAACTACAAGCAGCTTCTGCAGGAACTCGGCAAGGCGGAAGTTTCATCCTGCAACGGCCAGCGTCATCTTACCACTCCGCGCCATTATGCCTACATCAAGATAGCTGAGGGCTGCAACCGCCACTGTGCCTACTGCGCCATTCCTATCATCACCGGCAAGCACGTTTCCCGTCCGAAGGAAGAGATTCTGCAGGAGGTGCGCGAACTGGTAGCAGAAGGCGTGAAGGAGTTTCAGATTATCGCTCAGGAACTCACCTACTACGGCGTAGATATTGACGGCAAGCATCATATTACCGAACTCATCAGCGAGATGGCTGATATTCCGGGCGTGAAATGGATTCGCCTGCATTACGCTTATCCGAACCAGTTCCCAATGGATCTTCTGGACGTGATGCGCGAGAAGCCAAACGTATGCAAATATCTCGACATTGCCCTCCAGCACATCAGCGACCACATGCTCACCAGCATGCATCGCCACGTAACGAAGCAGGAAACCATCAATCTGCTGAAGGCCATCCGCGAACGCGTGCCAGGCATTCACATCCGCACTACGCTGATGGTTGGTTTTCCAGGCGAGACAGATGAGGATTTCCACGAACTCCTCGACTTCGTACGCGAACAGAGATTTGAGCGCATGGGCGCCTTTGCCTACTCTGAGGAAGAAGGAACCTACAGCGCCACCCACTACGAAGACAACGTGCCTGCCGAGGTAAAGCAGCGCCGGCTGGACGAACTGATGATTCTGCAGCAAGACATCAGCTCTGAGGTCGAGGCTGATAAGGTGGGCAAAACCATGACCGTTATCATCGACCGCAAGGAAGGCGATTACTACATCGGACGAACAGAGTTCTGCTCTCCGGAAGTAGACCCTGAGGTTCTGATCCGTGCCGATGAGAAGCGTCTGCGCGTGGGTAGTTTCTATCAGGTAGAAATTACTACAAGCGAGGAATTTGACCTCTATGGCAAGGTGGTGAAATAATCATTCTCTCCCCCATAGCCTGGAGTTTTAGAAATTTTGACTACATATTAAATAAATATGAACAATAAGGAATACATCGCTGAACTGGCTCAGCAAACCGGCTATTCGCAGGAAGACACCCAGAAGTTGGTGCGCAAGGCGATAGACGCTATGATTGCCGAGTTTGAGGATGGAGAAGCTGTCTCTATCCCCAATTTTGGCACCTTCGAAGTGAAGAAGCGCATGGAGCGAGTGGTGGTTAATCCTACTACCAAGAAGCGTCAGCTGGTGCCGCCTAAGTTGGTGTTGGGTTTCCGACCGGTAGCTTCGGTCAAGGAAAAACTAAAGAATGGAGGGGATGAGCAATGAGCAAATTCAGTTTAAATACACTCGGAAAACTGCTTGCAGATAAGAGCGGGCTGAGCCAGGTGGAAGCAGAACTCTTCATCCGGAAAATGTTTGATGTGTGCAACCAGGGACTCGATGCCGACAAGCAGGTGAAGATAAAATGGCTGGGCACCTTTAAGGTACAGGCCACGAAAGACCGTGAAAGCATCAATGTGAACACGGGCGAGCGCTTCACCATTGAAGGCAGAGACAAACTCACCTTCACGCCTGACAACATCCTGAAAGAAATCGTGAACAAGCCATTCGCCCAATTTGAAACGGTGGTGGTAAATGACGGCGTAGATTTCGATGAAATAGATGAGAAGTTTGGAGAAGAACAGACAGAAGATGCTCCTGAACAAGTAATCGATTTTCTGGACGAAGAAAAAACTGCAACTCCAAATCCGGAGGTTGTCGTAATTGAATCTGAAAAGGAAAAAGAAGACGAACAGGCAAAGCAAATTGCTATTGAACAAGCTAAACTGGAAAGATTAAAACAAGCCCAACTGGAGCAGGAAAGAATACAGAAAGAAAAGCAAGAGCAGGAAAGACTGGAGCAGGAAAGACTGGAGCAAGAGAAGCTTGAATTAGCCCAGCAACAGCAAGCCCTGAAAGCAGTTGTTAAACCAGCAGTACCTGCATCAGATGAATCTGAAGAAGAAGAGAAGGAAGAAGAAGAAGAATCTTCCAATTCTCATCATATTGTTATTCCTCGCTATCTGGTCGTTGCAGTCTGTCTCATCGTAGTAGCTTTGATTGGCGGAATGGGATGGTTTGCCTTCAACTATGGTCAGATGACTGCCCAGCGCGATCATCTAGCCATGCAGCTAAACCAGTATCATCAGGCTCCAGCCAAGAAAGTCCCAGCCAAACCAGCTGCCGCCCCACTCTCTCAGGAACAGAAACTCCGCCAGAAAGCGATGGAAGACAGCATCCGTATGGCTAAAACTGCAGAAGCAGTAAAACTGGCTGAAAATTCGGATGAGGAAAGTGCTACCGCAGAAAAGGCTAAGCAGGCTGAAGCAAAGGCTAAGGCAGAAGCTAAAGATAAAGCCGAAGAAAAGGCTGCTTCGAAAATAGCATCATCCCAGTATGATAAGGACGCTCGCGTACGCACGGGAGCTTACCGAATCATAGGAGTTGCCCAGACCGTTACGGTTGGCGCCGGTCAGACCCTCGAACAGATTAGTACCCGCTATTTAGGTTCCGGCATGGAATGCTACGTAGAAGCCCTGAATGGTACAAGCACCGTAAAAGCCGGACAGAAAATCAAGATTCCGAAACTGGAATTGAAAAAGAAAAAGAAGTAAAGTACTGAACAAACAAAAATCGCCCTGTAAGAGCAAATATAATTTTGCACTTACAGGGCGACATTGTTTTATGTTAACATTACTTGCCCAACACTTCATCAAGCAATGTGTAGAAAGCAGGATCCTCACCAACAATAGTCTTGATAATCTTACCGTTAGCATCAATCACAATCTTTGTAGGGAAACCCTGAACAGCATAGTCGCTGAGAACCTTGCTGTCCTTCGGATTGTAAACATGAATCCATGGCAACTGGTGCTTCTCAACAGCAGCCTTCCACTTAGCCTCTGTATCATTACAATCTACACCAAGAATTTCAAACTTACCCTTGTACTTCTCGTAATACTCCTTCATCTTAGGCATTCCCTTGATGCACCATCCGCACCATGAACCCCAGAAATCGAGTACGACAATCTTGCCGCGAAGGCTGGAAAGCTTAAAATCATTTCCCTTAATATCCTTCAGCGTAAAGTCAGGAGCCTCAACACCGGCAGCCTGCACCTTCTTAGCCTTCTCCTCAGCCTCAGCACGCTTCTTAGCCATATCAATCATTGGCTGGTAGAAAGCCTTCATTCTGCCGTTCTTCACATTCTCAGAGAGCAAGCCCAGCAGTTTCTCCATCTTGCTGACATCATCAAACTGCTCGAAGATAGTAGCACAAGACTCATAATCAGGATGCTGTTTTACGAAATTGAAAATCTTATCGTCCTTTGCCTTTTGCAGGGCAGGAGCCTTCTGCTCATACTCTGCCATGATGGTCTGCTGGGTCTCACCATTCTTGATTCTCTGGTTCAGGGAAGCTTCGTAATCTCTCAACTCCTTATTAGCATTCTCCAGCAGAACATCTACTTCATGATACTGCTGATAGAACTTAGAACCCGAAATATCGAAGCGGGTCTTTGCATCGCCCTTAACTTCAGCCTTCTCGCCAGGAACACAAGGCAGGTTGAACATAAACTGACCTGCACCACGATAAGCTTCAGGTGAGAGGAAAACGTATCCGGCTACCTTATCAAGGTTTGCAGAATAGGTAAACTTGCCATTCTTCACCAAAACCGTATCCATCTTAACATTTCTGCCCTTGTAAACAAGTACAGAATCGGAATTGAAATTCTTCAAATCCACCTTCAACTGGAAGTTGCTCTTCTGAGCCATCGCAACGGTTGATGCAAGCATCAGAGCCGCAGATAAAATCGCTGTTTTCATTTTTCTTTTATTATATTTATTCTGATTACACCTTATTATATATAGGGAACGAAGAACGCCTGGTTCGTCGTCATCCTTATTCTTCATACTCGGTAGTATCCTCAATACCCGCCTCGGCCAAAGCCTCCTTGCGCTCAACGCAGGTTCCGCATTTGCCACAATGCTTCTCACCGCCCTTATAGCAGCTCCAGGTTTCAGCATAGTCAATGCCCAACTTCTTGCCTATCTCCGCAATCTGCCCTTTGGTAATATTCGTATAAGGAGCCACCACGCGCACATCAACGAACGTTCCTGCTTCAGCAGCCTCATCTATCGCCTTGATAAACTCCGGACGACAGTCTGGGTAAATCGTATGATCGCCACCATGGTTAGCGATGAAAACTTTCTTCAGATTATTACTCTCAGCAATGCCGATGGCAATGCTCAACATGATTCCATTACGGAAAGGAACCACCGTACTCTTCATATTATCATCAACATAATGACCCTCAGGAATTGCATCGGCACCTTCAAGAAGAGAACTCTTGAAATACTGATGCATGAAACCCAAATCTATCGTAATATGCTTGATTCCCAAACGCTCACAATGCATCTTGGCGAAAGGAATTTCACGCTCGTTATGATTACTTCCATAGTTAAAACTAATGCCGAGCGCAATCTCGTCTTTCTTATCGTAGAGCAGCGTGATGCTATCCATGCCACCGCTCACAATGATTACTGAATCCTTCATTTTACTTTGAATTTTGAAATTTGAAATTTGAACTGTTTGATTACTTTTACTTCACCCGAACAGGCAGCGGAATGCTTCTTCCACCTTCCTTACGGGATGAATTTCTATCTTATATTTCTTATGGTCGAAACCATGATTGTTGTACTTCGGAATGATGATGTGCTGGAATCCCAGTTTCTCGGCCTCAGCAATACGCTGCTCGATACGGCTCACCGGACGAACCTCACCGCTCAGACCTACCTCGCCTGCCATACACCAACCTTGCTCGATAGGCGTGTCAACATTGCTGCTCAATACGGCTGCCAACACACTCAAGTCCATGGCAGGATCGGTTACTCTCAATCCACCGGCAATATTCAGGAACACGTCCTTCTGCATCAGCTTGAACCCCACACGTTTCTCTAGAACCGCCAGGAGCATGTTCAAACGGCGCTGGTCAAACCCCGTTGCCGAACGCTGCGGAGTTCCATAGGCAGCTGTTGAAACCAAAGCCTGCGTCTCCACCAGAAACGGACGGACACCCTCGATGGCTGCGCTGATGGCAACACCCGAAAGCCCATCATGATCTTCAGTAAGCAGCAACTCTGAAGGATTGCTCACCTGTCGGAGTCCGCCTTGCATCATCTCATAGATTCCCAACTCAGAAGTACTTCCGAATCGGTTTTTGATGCTTCTCAAGATGCGGTACATGTAATGCTGGTCGCCCTCAAACTGAATCACCGTATCTACGATGTGCTCCAGAATCTTTGGTCCGGCAAGCGTTCCCTCCTTATTAATATGTCCTATCAGAATAACCGGAATGCCACTCGTCTTGGCAAATCGGAGCAGGGAGGCTGCACACTCGCGAACTTGGGAAACAGAACCCGGCGAACTGTCTACTTCTTCCGTAGCAATAGTTTGGATAGAATCTATAACTATCAGCTGTGGAGCCACTTCCTGAATATGGCTGAAGATTTTCTCCAACTGCGTTTCGCAGAGAACCGTAATATGATCAAAGGCTCCTTCTGATGAAAGAGAAGCCGTTTTCAGAGTGTCTGCAGAAGAACCCTCTCTGAGCATCGCCTGTCCTTTAGCCAACCGGTCGGCACGGAGTTTAATCTGATGGGCACTCTCCTCTCCGCTCACATACAGGATACGGCGGTCAGTCATGTTCAGAATAGTCTGCAAGGTGAGCGTACTCTTACCGATTCCCGGTTCACCGCCCAGGAGCGTAATGCTGCCAGGGACCATTCCGCCACCCAGCACACGGTTCAGCTCCTCGTCCCTCATATCGATGCGCGGTTCATCAATCGCAGAAATATCGCGAAGTTTCATCGGCGCAGCGTCATGCTCGCTGTGCTGCCCGCCAAACATCGTGGCAGCTCCACCATGACGCATGGTCATTCCGGCATTCTTCGCAGCCTGCGATCCGGAATCAGCAGCAATACGAATTTCCTTAAATGTATTCCATTGTCCGCAGCTAGGACATTTGCCCATCCATTTGGCACTTTCCTGTCCGCAATTGCTGCACACAAAAGCAATCTTATCTTTCGCCATTTTATCTCATTTATATGTAATAACGTTTTAACTGCGCACAAAGGTACTATTTATTATCGAAAAATCCAAAAAAAAAGTAATTTGTTAAGAATATATTTCATTTCTCTCCATTTTGTTTAACAAATCAAGCAGAAGGAAGCGCAAAATACGAATTTTGCAAACCCGATATAGCAAACAGACGATTTCATCTACTAAAAATAATAAAAACCGCTACTATATTTTGCTGATTCAAATATAATTTGTATCTTTGCCTTCGGTTTTTGAAACCAGCAGAAAGGTTTAGAACAATAAATTAGTACATAAACTAAATAAATTTAGGTAAAATGAAAATTGAAGATTTTAACTTTGCCGGTCACAAGGCAATCGTGCGCGTTGACTTCAACGTGCCATTGGATGAAAATGGTAATGTAACAGACGACACTCGTATCCGCGGTGCCCTTCCTACATTGAAGAAGGTACTTGCAGACGGCGGTGCGCTCATCATGATGAGCCACATGGGTAAGCCAAAGGGCAAGGTTAAACCAGAGCTTTCTCTCTCTCAGATTGTTAAGAACGTATCAGACGCTCTCGGCGTAGACGTTAAGTTCGCTAAGGACTGCGGTAACGCTGATGCTGAAGCAGCTGCCTTGAAGCCAGGTGAGGCTCTCTTGCTCGAGAACCTCCGCTTCTATCCAGAAGAGGAAGGCAAGCCAGTTGGCGTTGAGAAGGGTACTCCAGAATTTGATGCTGCTAAGGCTGAGATGAAGGAGCGCCAGAAGAAGTTCGCTGCTAAGTTGGCTTCTTACGCTGACGTATATGTAATGGACGCATTCGGTACAGCTCACCGCAAGCACGCTTCTACAGCTGTCATCGCTGATTCTTTCGACAAGGATCACAAGATGCTCGGTTTCTTGATGGAGAAGGAAGTTAAGGCTGTTGACGCAGTTCTCGGCAACATCAAGCGCCCATTCACAGCTATCATGGGTGGTTCTAAGGTTTCTACTAAGATTGGTATCATCGAGAACCTGTTGACTAAGGTTGACAACTTGATTCTCTGCGGTGGTATGACTTATACATTCTCTAAGGCTCTCGGTGGCAAGATTGGTATGTCTATCTGCGAGGATGACAAGCTCGACGTTGCTCTCGACGTAATCAAGAAGGCTAAGGAGAACGGTGTAAACCTCGTACTCGGCACAGACTCTATCTGCGGTGACGACTTCAAGAACGACTGCAACACTCAGGTTTGCCCATCTAACAACATTCCTGACGGTTGGGAGGGTATGGACGCAGGTCCTGAGACTCGCAAGGCTTTCGCAGCTGCCATCAAGGGTGCCAAGACTATCCTCTGGAACGGTCCTGCAGGCGTATTCGAGTTCGACAACTTCGCTGGTGGTTCTAAGGCTATCGCTGAGGCAATCGCTGAGGCTACTAAGGAAGGTGCATTCTCACTCATCGGTGGTGGTGACTCTGTAGCTTGTATCAACAAGTTCGGTTTGGCTGATCAGGTATCTTACATCTCTACAGGTGGTGGTGCACTCCTCGAGGCTATCGAGGGTAAGGTATTGCCAGGTGTAGCAGCTATCGAGAAGTAATCTCATGTCAAAAAGAAAACCATTTGCAAAAAGGGCTTGATTTTTTACAAGAAAAAATAGGTTGGAGGGCATCCTATGTGATGTCCTCCAATTTTCAGTTTTAATTGAATCCCTAATAATCTACAGATTCTCTCTATAAACAGAACTGTATCTTTCATTTAAAACAAGCAACAGAAAACATAAATTCTAAAATAATTTGGTAAACTACAGGAATATAATTTTCTGATTTTAAAACGAATACATGGATTGGATTGTTAATCTCTTCACCAATACCGAGTCGGTGGCTCACATCGCCCTACTCTACGCTATCGTGATAGCTATTGGTGTTTACCTCGGAAAGATAAAGATTGGCGGCATTTCATTAGGTGTCACCTTTGTTCTCTTCGCAGGTATTTTGGCTGGCCACGTTGGCTTCACCGGTCCAAAGGAAATTCTCACATTCGTGCAAGACTTCGGCTTGATCCTCTTCGTCTTCATGATTGGTCTCCAGGTAGGACCTGGCTTCTTCGAGAGTTTCAAGAAAGGTGGTGTTACACTCAACATGCTTTCGGCTAGCGCTATTCTGCTCAACATCCTCGTGATGTTTGGTTGCTATTATCTCTTCTTTGATACGAGCAACCCTAACAACCTGCCTATGATGGTAGGTACTCTCTATGGTGCGGTTACTAATACTCCGGGTCTTGGTGCTGCCAACGAGGCTTTGCTCAGCGTCTTCCCTAATGGTGCTCCAAGTATTGCCAATGGTTATGCTTGTGCTTATCCTCTTGGTGTAGTGGGCATTATTGGTGCTACTATCCTTATCAAGTACATCTGTAAGATTAATACTGCTGACGAAGAAGAACAGCTTAACGAAGAAGATGCTGCCAACCCACATGCTAAGGCTCATAACATGCACTTGCGCGTGGAAAATGCTTATATTACAGGCAGAACGCTGAGAGAAGTTTCAGAATTTTTGAACCGTGACATTGTATGTTCACGACTGCTCCACAATGGCGAGGTGAGCATTCCTAACAGCAAGACTAAGTTTGAGGTTGGAGACGAATTGCTCGTTGTATGTGCAGAGGCTGATGCTGAAGCCATCAAGGCTTTTATCGGACCAGAGGTTGAAGCTGAATGGGACCGCGAGAAGGATGAAGTACAGCACTTTGTTTCTCGCCGTATCATCGTTACCCGTCCGGAAATGAACGGTAAGACCTTGGGTAAGATGCACTTCTCCAGCGTATACGGCGTTAACGTAACCCGTATTTCCCGTCAGGGAATGGACATTTTTGCAGGCAGAAACCACCACTTCCACGTAGGTGATAAGATTCTGGTTGTAGGTCCTGAAGAGAATGTAAACCGTGTGGCTGAAATCATGGGTAACTCTGTAAAGCGCCTCGATGCGCCTAACATTGCCACTATCTTCGTAGGCATTATGGTAGGTATTATCTTCGGTTCTCTCCCATTTGCCATTCCGGGAATGCCGGTGCCTTTGAAGTTGGGTATTGCCGGAGGTCCGCTTATCATCGCCATCCTCATCGGTCGTTTCGGCTATCGCATGAAGCTGGTAACTTATACGACGACTTCGGCTAATATGATGCTGCGAGAAATAGGACTTGTACTCTTCCTGGCGAGTGTGGGAATCAAGGCTGGTGCCGGATTCTGGGACACAGTAGTACAGGGTGACGGTTTGAAATATGTGGGATGCGGTTTCCTCATCACCGTTATTCCTATCCTCATCATCGGTACGATTGCCCGCCTGAAGTTTAAGTTCAACTACTTCACCATCATGGGTATGCTCGCCGGTACTTACACAGACCCTCCTGCATTGGCTTATGCAAATGCTTCTTGCTCTAAAGAGGCTCCAGCTGTAGGATACTCTACGGTTTATCCATTGAGCATGTTCCTCCGTATCTTTACAGCCCAGATAGTGGTGCTGTTCTTCTGCGGAGCGTAAGACTTACAAAAGTTAACAAAACAACTGAAAATAGTTATAAATTATAAAAGAGGTGCACAAAGACAAAAATTTGTGCACCTTTTTTGTTGTCTTTTCAGAAATTCTTCGTACCTTTGAGCACAAGAAACAAACCTAATGAATCTTCTAGGAACAGCTATCGTTCCTATATGATGCAGATTTTTTCGAAATATGAAACAATAACCCTATAAACGTTAGTAAGCGTATGAAGAAATTGGGATTTCTGATAACCATGCTAGTCATCGCGTCCTTGCCCGCTTGGAGTCAAGGAGCCAAAAGTATCCGTATTACGGAGGTGATGACCGACAACCGTACCAATCTTGTAGATGAGTACGGGCAGCACAAACCATGGGTGGAATTGAGCAATTCCTCCTTTACCACGTATAATGTGCGTGGTATGTTCCTAACCACCGACCGAAGGGTTCTCGACAAGAAAATGTCGCCTGAAGCTCGCCGACAGCTGATGTGTCCATTGCCTAACAATGAACCACGAACCACACTGGGAGGCAAGAAGAGCATCGTTATCTTCGACAGCAGTTCCTGGTACCAGGATGGCAGGAACCGACAACATCGGAAGGCAAAGAATTCTTCCAACTCGGGACCTTTTCATCTCAATCTTATTCTACAGGAAAAGATGCCCAACTGGATAGCACTCTATGACGGAAATGCCGTTGACCTGATTGACTCCGTAAGCGTGCCAGTGTTGGCTGCCGATGAGAGTTTTGAACTGAGTAAGGACCTCAAGACATGGGAGAAAGCCATTGCCGGATCAGTAACTCCAGGCTATCTGCCTCAAAACACAGGTTTGAGTAAAGCCCAGCAATTGAAGAAAAGCGACCCATACGGAATAGGAATCGCCGTACTTTCAATGGGAATCGTATTTGCCTGCCTTGCTCTCCTCTTCATCGTGTTCTGGGTTTTCGGAGCCTACATGAAACATAAACAGCGCATCGCCCGTGCTACTGAGAAGCACGCCACCTTATTATATAAGACAGGAAAGAAGACCATCGAGGTTACTCAAGGCCTCAGTCATAAGACCAACGTGATTCTGAAAGATGGTTTAGAAACCAAGGGTATTGATAAGGAGATTTACATGGCAGTCATCTCCCTTGCACTACAGGAATATCTGGAAGATGTTCATGATGTAGAACCAGGCATTATCACCATCAAGCCAAAACAGACCAGATGGAATGCTCCGAAATTCAACAACAACAATAACAACGTTAAAATATAAAAACTATGGCAAAGTACGAATATAAGGTTAAAGGCGTAGATTACGTCGTTGAAATACAGGATATTGAAGGCAATATCGCCAATGTAACCGTGAATGGAATTCCATTCGAAGTGGAAATGAAACAGCCGGTTAAGAGCAGTAAGCAGAAAGTAAAGTTAACTGATGGACAAAACAACATTTCTGCCAGCTCTGTTGCAAGCGCAGGTTCTGCAGCAAGTTCTGATTCTGCTTCATCAAGCAAACAGGCAACTCCTGCTGCAGGCAAACCAGTTGTTGCCCCTCTGCCTGGCACTATCAACGAAATCAAGGTGAAAGTCGGTGACAAGGTGAACACAGGCGATACTGTTGTCGTTCTCGAAGCCATGAAGATGCAGAACAGCATCGATGCAGAAACTTCGGGAACCATTACCAGCATCAACGTGAACGAGGGAGACGCAGTAATGGAAGGAGACACGCTTGTTACGATCGCGTAATAAGCTGTTTAGACAAAAAGCTAATGATTACTCTTCACAATCAAAAGATTAATCATAAAGTTCAATGTTCAACTTTCAAAGTTCAAAGTAAATCAATGTCTAACTTTCAAAGTTCAAAGTAAATTATGGATTTCATCATACAAAACTTCAATGAGTTTCTTACCTTTACGGGCTTTGCCAACGCCTCGGCAGGAAACCTCATCATGATTCTAGTGGGAGCACTCTTTATCTGGCTCGCCATCAAGAAAGATTTTGAGCCGCTGCTTCTGGTTCCTATCGGATTGGGAATCATTCTTGGCAACATTCCATTCCGTGCCGATGCAGGACTCGAAATAGGTTTATACGAAGACAACTCCGTTCTGAACATCTTCTACCAGGGAGTGAAACAGGGCTGGTACCCGCCACTCGTATTTCTGGGCATTGGAGCCATGACCGACTTCTCTGCGCTCATTTCCAACCCGAAGCTCATCCTGATTGGAGCCGCTGCCCAATTTGGAATCTTCGGCGCATATATGATTGCACTGGCTCTGGGATTCGAACCTAACCAGGCAGCTGGCATTGCCATTATCGGAGGAGCAGACGGACCAACCGCCATCTTCCTGAGCAGCAAACTGAGTCCGAACCTCATGGGAGCCATTGCGGTTTGCGCCTACTCTTACATGGCACTGGTGCCTGTAATCCAGCCACCTTTGATGCGACTACTTACAACCAAGAAAGAGCGCGTCATCAAGATGAAACCGGCACGTCAGGTTTCACAGACCGAAAAGATTCTCTTCCCTATCATCGGTCTGCTTCTCACCACCTTTATCGTTCCATCCGGTTTGCCATTATTAGGAATGCTGTTCTTCGGAAATCTTCTGAAAGAGAGTGGAAAGACAACTCGACTCGCCAAGACAGCAAGCAGTAGCTTGAATGATATTGTCGTTATCCTCCTCGGCCTGACCGTAGGCTGTTCTACCCAGGCTTCAGAGTTTCTGACATTAAACACCATCAAAATCTTTGCTCTCGGTGCTCTTGCTTTCATCATCGCATCGGCAAGCGGAATCTTATTTGTCAAGCTGATGAATCTCTTTTTGCCAAAAGGCAAGAAACTGAACCCACTTATCGGAAACGCCGGAGTGAGTGCCGTACCAATGAGTGCACGCATCTCCAACAACCTAGGTCTGGAATACGACCGCCACAACTTCCTTCTCATGCACGCCATGGGACCAAACGTTGCGGGAGTCATCGGTTCTGCCGTTGCAGCCGGAGCTTTGCTGGGATTCTTCAATTAAAAGTTGAGCCACCAAGCTATCCCTCCAGGATAAGCACATAAAAAATAGAATCGCCCTGAAAGGACAAAAGCATCTTACATTCAATGCTTTCCCTTTCAGGGCGACTTTTTTATTTTTTTTAGCTCTTAACCCGCATTCGCATTTTTCCTTCAAAGGAAATGATAACCTCAACCTGATAACTCAAACTGCTGTCAGGCATTGCCAGAACAGCAAGATAATGAATGCCAGATTCATCTATCTTATTGAATACGATGTCGCTCAATATAGACTGGTCCAAGAAAGAAGCAGGAACCTGCTTATCGAAATCCTTCTTATGAAAATCACGAGAGAACAGACAGTTGGCACCATGATAAACATGCAAGTTCACAATATTATCATAATAAACATTGTCTACCTCAACACCATCATCATTATAAGAACTCTTGTAGACCTTATAACTTGTTGGGTTAACCTGTACGTAGAGATGATATTTCTCATCGCCCCTTACAACCACCGTATCACGTTTAATCAGCGTATTCTGATTCAGCGCCACGGAAGCATGGTTGTGGATAAACTGCTGCAAATAAGACTTATCTTCCGTCTTCACCAGCTTAACCACATCCCCATTCTGCACTTTAAACTGGAAAATATGCTCAGCCTGTTTTACAATCGGATATTTTGCAAGATTAGCACCCTTCATTACAAGCGTATCGCCAGCAATGTAGAAGTAGACAGGCTGACTGGTTGAATCAGGATAATAAATCGTATCGCCTTTTACGCGGAACGCCACATCATCCTCATCGTCATCGTTCAACCAAATGCCTTGCAACATCTTCTTAGCCGCAGTATCTTCCTTCACTTCCTGTTGCTTTTCGACCTTCTGCCCACAAGCAACAAGAGTCAAGATACAACTGAGCAGCCATAAATTAACTATCTTTTTCATGATGAGTTCTTTAAATAAATTAATCGGTAAAAGCTGATGCCAATTCTACTCGAAATAATCAGCCTCTTCGAAAGACTTTGCCTTGGTTCTGTCTTTTTCTGACGTAAGCACCTCAACTCCTTCAATAGGCCATTTTATTCCGATAGTAGGATCATCCCAATGAATACTGGCTTCGTAATCAGGAGCATAAACATTATCTACTTTATAAGTAAAGATGACTTCGTCACTCAGTACCAGGAAACCATGGGCAAAACCGCGAGGAATGAAAAACTGACGTTTGTTCTCTCCACTCAGTTCAACCATTACATATTTACCGAAAGTCTTACTGCCCTTTCTCAAGTCAACAGCTACATCCAGCACGCGGCCTTTGATGACACGCACCAACTTAGCCTGCGAGAATTCACCTTTCTGATAGTGCAAACCTCTGAGCACACCACGAGCCGACATCGATTCATTGTCTTGCACAAACTCCACATGCCCTCCAACGTGAGCATCAAAGTCAGCCTGCTTCCATGCTTCAAAGAAATAGCCGCGAGCATCTTCAAATACCCGAGGTTCTATCAGCCAGACTCCTTCAATTTCTGTCTCTGTATATTTCATTGATTTATACCTTATTTATTTTAGGCACAAAGGTAATACTTTTTCCCGAAACGACAAAACAAATTAGACTTTTTATGATTTCATCGAAAATTTTCTCTATTTTCTGTTGGTCATTTCCGAAAAAATCACTACCTTTGCAAACGTGAATAGACTAGAAAGACATATAGAGATCCTACTTTTGAGCAACGATTGCGTGATTGTCCCAGGATTTGGTGGCTTCATGGCTCATCATGTAGATGCGCGTTACGATGGCAGAGACAGCATGTTTTTGCCACCGCTGAGAACTATTGGCTTTAACCCACAGCTCCAGATGAACGATTCTCTCCTTGCACTTTCGTATGTTGAAGCATACGACATCAGCTATCCGGAAGCTTTGAACCGCATTGCTGATGAAGTGACAGAGATGCGTCAGACTCTGGAGAATTCAGGAAAATTTGAACTGAATGATATTGGCACCATCATATTGAACGAAGACGGAAATTATACCTTCGAACCATGCGAGGCGGGCATTCTTACCCCTGAGTTGTATGGTTTGGGTGGCTTAAACATGCTCCCACTCGCGCAGATTTCTGCAGAAGAGGTTCAGAAGACTGAAGATTCTGCTGCTTCAATCATTGAAATGCCAGCAAAGACAGTAGAAAACAATCGTACAGAAAGCGAAGTCAAGAATCAGGATAGTAACCAGAAGATGGAGAGTGGACTCTCTGTCAACAATTCTGTGTTCGTTAACGAAGAAGAATCAAATGCCGAATTCATCAGCATCAAGAAGAGCTGGTTGCGCAATATTGCAGCAGCCTGCATCGCTCTCATTGCATTCTTCACCTACTCTTCTCCATTGGGAACCCCAACCGTTCAGAAGAGCCAAATCGACACAGGCATGCTGAACCGCATCATGCCTAAGGAGATTAATAAGGTTGCGCAACCTCAAGAACTGGTTCTTAGTACAGAATCACAGGCAGAAGAGAGCATTCCTGCCAAGTCTGTCAACATGACTCAGGACAACGAATTGCAAACAGCTTCTTCTTACTATAGCATCGTTTTGGCAAGTCGTGTTACCAAGCGCAATGCTGCGAGCTATGCTGAACTTCTCCAAAACAAGGGATTCAAGGAAGCTAGGGTGTTAATTACGGATAATAATGTAAAAGTTATATACGGAACATACTCTACCGAGGGCGAAGCTTATACTGCTCTCAACCGTTTACACAACTATGATGCTTTTACTGACGGCTGGATTACGAAAGTGAAAGAATAGTTGATAGTTAAGAGTTTATAGCTTATAGCTAGAACAAATAGCAAGGAGTATCGGAAACTTCTACAACACATTATTATAATAAAGACAGAAAAGTAAGAAAAAGAATATGAAAAGAGTACGTTGTCCTAAATGCGATAATTTTATCACCTTCGATGAGACCAAGTATCAGGCAGGTCAGAGTCTCGTTTTCGTTTGTCCTAATTGCAATAAGCAGTTTGGCATCCGAATGGGAGTTTCCAAGCTCCGCGAAACTCGCAAGGAGGAAAAACTTGACGAGAATGCCAACGAGAAGGGATACGGTTCTATCGTTGTCATCGAGAACGTATTCGCTTACAAACAGGTCATCCCGCTCCAGTTAGGCGACAACATCATCGGCCGCTACATGAAGAACAGCGGAATCAACTGCCCTATCGAAACCGTAGACCCAAGCGTTGACATGAACCATTGCGTAATCAACGTTAGCCGCGACAAGAAAGGCAAATTGAAATATGTACTCCGCGATGGACCAAGTTATACAGGAACTTTCGTTGACAATGAGATTCTGGGTGACAGAGAACGCCGCGTTATCGAAGACGGAACCCTGTTCACCATCGGAGCAACTTCTATCATTCTCCGCACAGCAGACAGTGAAGAAGAAAACTAAGAAGTTTCGATTATCAAAATAAACACTTCAAAAGGAGCAATTAGATGTTGGTTTACATTCAATTGCTCCTTTTTCACTTAACGGAAACGTAAAAACACGCCATATTTCTAACTTTCTGAAAGAAATCTACTATATTTCGTAATCTTTTTGCTTTTATTTTCTTTAAATTAAAAGAAAATGTGTACCTTTGCATCGAAAAATAAGAAATAGAAACGAATTACGTTAGGTTATGGATGTAGCAATCGTAAAATATAATGCCGGAAATATCTATTCCGTAGTCAACGCCATGAAGCGTTTAGGCATCGAACCTGTACTTACAGATGATGCAGAAATGCTCCAGAAGGCTGACCGCGTTCTCTTCCCAGGACAAGGCCAGGCAAGAGAAGCAATGGAATATCTGAAGGCTCATCAGCTTGATCAAGTAATCAAGAACTTGAAGCAACCCGTCCTGGGCATTTGTGTAGGACAGCAACTCTTGTGCCGCCATTCGGAAGAAGGTGACGTAGATTGCATCGGAATCTTTGATGTAGATGTAAAGCGATTCCTGCCTCAGAAACACGAAGACAAGGTGCCTGCTATGGGCTGGAATGAAATCTATGATTTGAAGACTGACCTTTATAAGGGGTTCGGAAACAGAATGGATTCTGACTCAGACAAGTCTACCGCTGATGCACTGCTTCATCCCTACTCCTATTTCGTACATAGTTATTATGTGCCACTCTGCGAGGAGACCATTGCCAAGGCAGAATACATTCTTCCTTATAGCGCATCGCTCCACAAAGATAATTTCTATACCTGCCAGTTCCATCCGGAAAAGAGCGGAAAGGTGGGAGAACGGATTTTAAAGAATTTTTTAGAGATAAAATAAAAGAGAAAATACAAATATGATAGAATTAATTCCAGCTATCGACTTGATAAATGGCCAGTGTGTTCGTCTTACCAAAGGCGATTACGACCAGAAGAAGGTTTACAATGACAATCCTGCCGAGATTGCAAAACAGTTTGAGCAGATGGGCTTCAAACGCCTTCATGTAGTAGACCTCGATGGAGCCAAGTCAAAGCACATCGTAAATGATGCGGTGTTGAAGGCCATTACCACAGAAACCTCTCTCGTGGTTGATTTCGGTGGCGGAATCAAGACCGAAGAAGATATTAAGAAAGCTTTTGCTGCAGGAGCAAGCATGGTTACAGTGGGCAGCATTGCCGTCACCAATCCTGAACTCTTCATGCAATGGCTAGACAAGTATGGAGCCGACCGCCTGATTCTGGGAGCCGACGTAAGAAACGGAAAGATTTCTATCAACGGATGGAAAGAAGATTCTTCTGAAGATCTCCTTCCTTTCCTGAAAAAGTACATCGACAAAGGAGTACGCTATGTTCTCTGCACAGAAATCAGCAAAGACGGAACGCTGCAGGGACCTGCCATAGAACTCTACAAAGAAGTAATGGCTGCCTATCCTCAACTGCATCTTATCGCCTCAGGCGGAGTGAGTTGCAACGAAGACATCGAAGCATTGGAAACTGCAGGAATTCCTGCCGTAGTATTTGGAAAAGCTTTCTACGAAGGGAAAATCGATGTTAAGAAACTAGTTAATAGTTAAATAGTTGACAGTTAATATTAATAGCTGACAGTTGATTGCTCGGAGCTATTCTCGACACGCCCTGTAAGGGCAAAAGCTTCAATCGATAAGAATTAAAATACAATGGTGAAAATTCAAAGTAAAAGCAAAGGATTAGCTAAACGAATCGTTCCTTGTCTTGATGTAAAGAACGGCGAGACGGTAAAGGGAACCAATTTCGTAAACCTTCGCAGCGCTGGTGACCCGGTAGAACTGGGAAAAGCTTATAGCGATGCTGGAGCCGATGAGCTCGTATTCCTCGATATTACAGCGAGTTTCGAAGAGCGCAAAACCTTTACGGATATGGTAACCCGCGTGGCTGCCGAAATCAATATCCCATTTACTGTGGGAGGTGGAATCAATGAACTCAAAGATGTTGACCGCCTGCTCAACGCAGGAGCCGACAAGGTTAGCATCAACAGTGCTGCCATCCGACATCCGGAGCTCATCGATGAAATTGCCAACCATTATGGCTCACAGGTTTGCGTATGCGCCATTGATGCACGTCTCGATTCTGACGGCTGGCACTGTTATGTAAAAGGCGGAAGAGAACGGGTGGAACTAGGACTGTTTGACTGGGCTAAGGAAGTAGCCGACCGGGGTGCCGGTGAAATTCTCTTTACTAGTATGGATCATGACGGTGTGAAACAGGGATTCTCAAACGAAGCCCTCGCCCGTCTTGCTGAAGAAGTAAGCATTCCTATCATCGCCTCAGGAGGTGCAGGAAAAATGGAGCATTTCCGCGATGCGTTCACCCAAGGCAAGGCAGATGCTGCCCTGGCAGCCAGCGTGTTCCACTTTGGCGAGATTGCCATTCCTGACCTCAAGAAATACCTGAGAGAAGAAGGAATCAACGTGAGAATATAGAACACGGGGAATATAATAATGTAAGAAAATAAAAACAAGATAAAATGGAAATAGATTTCGAAAAATTAGGCGGACTGGTTCCTGCCATCATCCAAGACGCAGTTACAAAGAACGTCTTGATGCTTGGCTTCATGAATCAGGAAGCATACGATAAGACAATAGCAACCAAAAAGGTAACATTCTGGAGCCGTTCACGCAACTGCATCTGGACAAAAGGTGAAACATCAGGCAACTTCCTGAATCTCGTTAGCATTCAGAACGACTGCGATAACGACACCTTGCTGGTTAAGGTTCACCCAGATGGTCCAACCTGCCACAAAGGTACAGACACCTGCTGGGCAGAAGAAAATACACTCAACCCAATCCTCTTTCTCTCAGAGCTTCAGGACTTCATCAACAAGCGCCACGAAGAAATGCCAGAGGGAAGCTACACTACCAGCCTCTTCAAGAAAGGCGTTAACAAAATGGCACAAAAGGTTGGAGAAGAAGCTGTTGAAACCATTATCGAAGCCACAAACGGCAACAACGAGAAACTCATTTACGAGAGTTCAGACCTTCTCTATCACCTCATCGTTCTGCTCACAAGCAAGGGCTTGAGAATAGAAGATGTTGTGAAAGAACTTCAGATGCGTCACGATCCGGAATGGGATAAGAAACGCCGCGTTGCCAAGAGCAAGGGCGAAATGAAATAACAAACTAACATTAAGGAGAAAAAAATAGAAGATGTTAATAGATTATCAGAACGTCAGCATATATCAGGCCGACAAGTGCGTGCTCCAAAACATCAATTTCCATATTGACGAAGGAGAATTCGCCTACCTTATTGGAAAAGTCGGCTCTGGTAAAAGTTCGCTATTAAAGACACTTTATTGCGAACTAGACCTTGTAGAAGGCGAAACCGAGAAGGCTGAAATTCTCGGCAGAGACCTCAAAACTATCAGGCGAAAGGAGATTCCGGCTCTGCGTAAGGAATTGGGAATCATCTTTCAGGATTTCCAGCTGCTACACGACCGCACCGTTCGCAAGAACTTTGAATTCGTACTCAAGGCAACAGGCTGGAAAAACAAAAAAGACAGAGAAAAGCGTATCGAAGAGGTGCTCAACGAAGTAGGCATGATTGATAAAATCGACAAGATGCCTCATGAGCTCTCAGGTGGTGAGCAGCAGCGTGTAGCCATTGCCCGCGCCATTCTCAATAATCCTAAAATCATCATCGCCGATGAGCCTACAGGCAATCTCGACCCAGAGACTGCTAGTAACATCGTGAGTCTGCTGAAAGACATCACCAAACAAGGCACAGCTGTTGTGATGACAACCCATAACATCCCGATGCTCGACAAATTCCCAGGCATCGTTTACCGCTGTAAGGAAGGTGTGCTCTACGACGTAACCAACGAGTACAACCACATCGACCTCACAGAGGATGGAGAAGATAATTAAGTGAAATAATTAAATAAAATTACGACTATGAAGGTAATGAAATTCGGAGGTACTTCTGTAGGCTCACCAGAGCGCATGAAGGGAGTAGCCTCTTTGGTTACAGAATCAGGTGAACCAACTTTCATCGTATTGTCTGCGATGAGCGGTACAACAAACTCTCTCGTTGAGATCTCTGACTATCTTTACAAGAAGAATCCAGAGGGCGCCAACGAGGTAATCAACAACTTGGAGAAGAAATACATGCAGCATGTAGAAGAACTCTACTCTACCGAGGAGATGAAAAATACGACTCGTGAGTTCTTGCAGGGCGAATTCAACTATCTCCGCTCATTCACCAAAGACCTCTTCACTTCTTTCGAGGAGAAGAGCATCGTGGCTCAGGGCGAGATGATGAGCACCAACATGGTTGTAAACTACTTGAAGGAACAGGGTGTAAAGGCTGTATTGCTCAGTGCATTAGACTTTATGCGCACTGACAAGAACGCAGAACCGGATCCTCAGTACATCAAGGAGAAGTTGGCTGCTATCATGGAGCAGAACCAGGGCTATCAGATTTACATCACTCAGGGATTCATCTGCCGCAACGCATACGGCGAGGTTGACAATCTGCAGCGTGGCGGTAGCGACTACACCGCATCTCTTATCGGTGCAGCTCTCCCAGCTGACGAAATTCAGATCTGGACCGATATCGACGGAATGCACAACAACGACCCTCGTGTCGTAGAGCACACTGAGGCAGTACGCCAGTTGAACTTCGAGGAGGCTGCAGAGTTGGCTTACTTCGGTGCCAAGATTCTCCACCCTACCTGTGTTCAGCCAGCTAAGTATGCAGGCATCCCTGTACGCTTGAAGAACACCATGGATCCTAAGGCCGACGGTACAATCATCGACAATGTCATCGTACGCGGCAAGATCAAGGCTGTTGCTGCCAAGGACAACATCACAGCCATCAAAATCAAGAGTAGCCGCATGTTGCTCGCTACAGGTTTCCTACGCAAGGTATTCGAAATCTTCGAGAGCTATCAGACTCCAATTGATATGATTGCTACTTCAGAGGTGGGTGTCAGCATGAGTATTGATAATGATTCTCATCTTAACGACATCGTAAACGAGCTGAAGAAATATGGTACAGTAACTGTAGATTCTGATATGTGCATCATCTGCGTTGTAGGTGATTTGGACTGGAGCAACGTTGGCTTCGAGACCATCGCTACCGATGCGATGAAGAACATTCCTGTACGCATGATTTCTTATGGTGGTTCTAACTACAACATCTCATTCCTCATCAGAGAGAAAGATAAGAAGCAGGCATTACAGAACTTGAGCAACGTATTGTTCGAGAAGAAGTAATGCAAATGAAAACGAAGAGTGAAAAGTGAAGAATTCGTATGTAATGCTTCCTATCCACTCTTCGTTGGATATCCTGATTTACTATAAATTGGATATCCTGATTTAACTATAATAAGATATTAATTTAAGATTAAGTGAAATGAAAGGTACATTTCCGATAGATAAGTTTCAGGAGATACAGACTCCGTTCTACTATTACGACACCAATGTGTTGCGCCAGACATTGAAAACCATCAATGAAGAGGCTGGCAAGCACGAGGGATTTGAAGTGCACTATGCCGTAAAGGCAAATGCTAACCCTAAGGTGCTCAATATCATCTGTCAGGCTGGTTTAGGAGCCGACTGTGTGAGCGGAGGAGAAATTCAGGCAGCCATCAAAGCCGGATTTCCAGCCAGCAAGATTGTTTACGCTGGTGTAGGCAAAAGCGATTGGGAAATCAACCTCGGATTGGAGAAAGGCATCTTCTGCTTCAATGTAGAGAGTATTCCGGAGTTGGAAATCATCAATGAACTGGCTGAAAAACAGAATAAGATTGCGCAGGTTTGTTTCCGCATCAATCCGGATGTCGGCGCCCATACGCATGCAAACATCACAACAGGTCTGGCAGAAAACAAGTTCGGAATTGCCATGCGCGACATGGAAGCCGTAATCGAAGAGGCTGCCAAGATGAAGAACATCCAGTTCCTCGGACTGCACTTCCACATCGGAAGCCAGATCCTCGACATGGGGGATTTCGAGGCACTCTGCAACCGTATCAACGAACTTCAGAACCAGCTTGAAGCACATCACATCGTTGTGAAGAACATCAATGTGGGAGGCGGATTGGGCATTGACTATAATCATCCAAACCGACAGCCAATCCCTAATTTCAAGGATTATTTCGATACATACGCAAAGAAACTGAAGTTGCGCGATGGTCAGAAGCTTCACTTCGAGTTGGGTCGCGCTGTAGTGGGTCAGATGGGTTCTCTCATCACCAAGACACTCTACATCAAGCAGGGCACAGCCAAGCAGTTTGCCATTGTGGATGCAGGAATGACCGACCTTATCCGTCCTGCTCTCTATCAGGCTTACCATAAGATTGAAAACATCTCAAGCGATGAACCTGTAGAAACTTACGACGTAGTAGGTCCTATCTGCGAATCAAGCGATGTCTTCGGCAAGGCTGTCGACATCAACAAAGCCCATCGCGGCGACCTCATCGCCCTCCGCTCAGCCGGAGCCTATGGTGAGATTATGGCGAGCCAGTATAACTGTCGCCAGTTGCCAAAGGGGTATATTACAGAAGACTTTTAATATAGTTGAAAGTTAAAAGTTAAGAGTTTATAGGATTCTCCTTTCTCTAGCTTTCTATATTACGAGAAAAAGAAAATGATGATCATTAGTACAACTACTATAATAGCAGGCGCAGTGGTGGTTTTATTGGCGGTTCTCGGATCGCTGATAAATCCATTTCTGCGCTCGTTGCGCTTTCAAAAAACAGAAACGGCAGAGAATCAACCTCCTGTCAGTATACTCATTACCGCACACGATAATCTTGCTGAATTGGAGAGGAATCTCCCTATGTTCCTGCGTCAGCAGTACGCTGCCGACTATCAGGTAATCGTAGTCTGCCAGAGTACAGATGGCGAGACACAGGATTTTCTGAAGCGAACAGCAGCCGAGAACCCTCATCTGTATTATACTTACATTCCTGAGAGTTCACGCTACATGAGCCGCAAGAAATTGCAGATTACACTGGGTGTGAAGGCAGCCAAACATGAATGGATTATTCTGACGGAACCTAATTGCCGCCCAAGCAACGACAAGTGGCTGCAAACCATGGTCCGTCAATGTCAGGACCCCAACCATCTGGTATTGGGATATGTAGCCCTTGATGAGGAAACCAAGAGCGTACGCCGTTTCGACAGCATCCGCAAGGCTTACTATGTTTTGCGCCGTGCCCAGCAGACCTATGGTTATCGCAGCCACATGCCAAACGTAGCGTTCCGCAAGAGCGACTTCATGAAGGAACAGGGCTATCAGGGCAACCTGGAATATGTTCGCGGCGAATACGATTTTCTCGTCAACAAGTATGCCCATTGTGGCGATACAGCTACAGAACTGGATTGCGATGCATGGCTCATCCGCGAAGCACCATCGAACAAGGGCTGGCACAATGCCCACCTCTATCTGCAGGCTTCACGCAAGAGTCTGGAAAGAGCCGGTTCCATGCGAACCCTCATGTTCTTTGACCATCTCATGCCACATCTCAGCCTGATAGCAACACTGGCCGTTGCAGCCTACTCTATCCTCATGAAGAATTGGATTCTTACAGGATGCGCAGGTTTCAGTTTCCTCCTGCTGTTCATCGTGAGAATGCTGATAGCCAACAAGGCCATCAAACACTTTGATGACGGAATAGCGATGTTCAAACTGCCATTCTTCGAATATGGAATTATCTGGAGAAATCTGGCTACCAAATTGCGCTATTGGCGGGCTGACAAAAACGATTTCACTTCTCATAAACTCTAGACAGGGCAAAAAGGAAGTAACAGTCTATCAGAATAACAGTTAAAAATAACCGACAGAACGATGAAAGTATATTTGTTCATTTCCAACCATAAGAAGTTGCTGAAGATGTATCTTCCATACATCGAAGCCTTGAATAAACAGCTCGACATCACCAACAGTCTGGTTGATGCCGACATTGTGTTGGTTATAGGAGCATGGACATGGCAGGGAGCCCAGATAGCCAAGAAAGCAAAGCAGATGGACATTCCCTACATCGTTTGTCCACTAGGCGATATTTCTGAGAGAAACTGCAAGAACCCTTACTTGAAGCGTTCACTGCAACAGTCTATGTATCAGAAAGCCATGTACGCCAAAGCCAACCTCATAGTAGCTACTACCCCTATGGAGAAAAACTATCTGGAAAAGAAAGGTTGGAACAAGCGCATCGCCCTGATTCGCTATGCAGGCTACAGTCATCTTACCAACACTGAAGCCATGATGCAAAACTGGCAGGAGACGGATGAGGAGACGCTGGCAGTCTTCGAGCAGCAAAAGGCAGAAGCCATCGCTGCCCAAACCAAACAGGCAATCATCGCACAGATTATGCAGATAAAAAGCCGCATGCCGCATCAGAATATTCCGCAAAAATATCTTGACGATTTACACACTCTCCTCTATGCTGATGATTATGATGAGGATGCTATCAAGCAAGAACTGGCAGAGAAGAAACTCTCTTCCTATGCCGCCTCCGTTTTCCAGACCATGACAGATAAAACAGGACTCACAGAAGGCTTCATGCCGATTCCTGCCAAAAAGGGCAGAAAGAGTAAAGAGATTCTGAAATTTGTGAAATAAAAGAAATCTGAAGTTTGTGAAATAAGAAGAAATGAACTTAGATAGAATAGAACAGCAGGCTGGTCATCTGCCAGCTTACCAGATAGCCGACTCTGTCAATGAAGCATTGATGGAGTCGGCTAACCTTGTTATTACAGCTCCTCCTGGAGCCGGTAAATCTACCCTCCTCCCGCTCACCATTCTGCGGGGCATGAGTGATCAGGCATTGGAAGGCTTCATCCATGATCATCTTAAAAGTCAGGGTAAGATTCTGATGCTCGAACCGCGCCGCCTGGCTGCTCGCCAGATTGCCGAACGGATGGCGCAGATTCTGGGAGAGCCCGTGGGCAAAACCATCGGCTATCGGGTAAGATTCGAAAGCAAGGTTTCGGATGAAACACGCATCGAAGTCCTTACCGAGGGCATTCTCACCCGAATGCTGGTCAATGATGCTACACTCGAAGGCGTTTCGTGCCTCATCTTTGATGAGTTTCATGAGCGCAGCATCAATTCCGATCTGGCGTTAGCGCTGGCCCGGCAAACACAGGAAATCATCCGCCCCGACCTGAAGCTCATTATCATGTCAGCAACAATCGATGCTTCTATCATCTGTCAGACACTTCAGGCTCCGCTTATCGAGAGTAAAGGCAGAATGTTTCCGATAGAAACCATTTATGCAGACCATGACATCGACAGATATCAGGTAGCGCAGGAAATGGCAGCCACTATCTGTCAGGCTTTCAGAAACCAGGAAGGCGACATTCTTGCCTTTCTGCCGGGACAGGGAGAAATCATGAAATGCGAAGAACTGCTTCGCTCTGCCTTATCTTCAACGGAAATCTATCCACTCTACGGCAACCTTTCGCCTGAAAAGCAGCGACTCGCAATCGCTCCTTCCAAACCGGGTGAACGGAAAATCGTACTGGCCACTCCTATCGCCGAAACTTCTCTCACCATCGAAGGAGTAAGAATCGTTGTGGATTCCGGACTCTGCCGAAAACTGGTTTATGATGCCCGTACAGGCTTGAGCCATCTCGAAACCGTTCGTATCAGTCAGGACATGGCTACGCAACGAAGGGGGCGTGCGGGCAGAATCACATCAGGCGTATGTTACCGGCTTTGGACACAGACCTCGGAACATCTGATGCCAGAACAACGGCTGCCCGAAATACTGGATGCAGATCTCTCTTCGCTGGTTCTCGACATTGCAGCTTTCGGGGAAAACAAACCGGAACTGCTGCCTTGGCTCACCCTTCCTCCCAAGGGCAACCTCGTATTGGCACAGCAACTTCTTATGTCGCTCAACGCCCTCACTCCTGATCATGATGCTCACGCTCTCAGTGGCAGCATCACCGCAGAAGGCAGCAGAATGGCTCAACTTCCTTGTCATCCGCGCATTGCCAAGATGATGATCAGCAGCGATTCTCCGGCGAGCCAAGCCCTGGCCTGCGACATTGCTGCTCTGCTGGAAGAGAAAGACCCGATGGGCGAAAATGAAGATTCTGACATGACGCTCCGCCTTTCTGCCCTACGTTCCGCACGCTGCAAGAAGAATCTGGGGCGTTGGAACCGTATCGCTCAGATTGCCCAGGAATACAGGAAGATGCTGCGTATCAAAGAAGACAACGAGCCAATTGATGCTGAGGAAGTGGGCCATCTCATCGCCCTAGCCTACCCTGAGCGCATCGCCCATGCCACCGACCATGCGGGCAACTTCAAGATGTCGAATGGCAACACGATTTTCATCGACCCGTGCGACAGCATGGCAGCAAACGAATGGCTTGCCATCGCATCACTCAACCTATCCTCAACCTCATCATCCAATTCTGGGCAGGGACGGAAAGGAAGGGTATTTCTCTCAGCCCCCGTCAACTGGAAGAACCTGCCGGCACAAACCTGCGAGAATATTTCATGGGACAGCAAAGCGCTGGCAGTAAAGATGCAACAGGAAACACGGATAGGAGCGCTCATCATAGACAGCAAGCCGATACAGAATGCCAGCCGAGAGACAGTTTCAGACATTATCTGCGAAGCTGCCAGAAAAGACGGACTCAGCATGTTCGATTGGAACGAATCCGTTCATCGTCTGCAACAGCGCGTGGCGCAAGTAGCTGAATGGCATCCGGAACTGGAGATTCCCGACCTGTCAACAGAGCATCTCCTGACAACAGCCCGAGCGTGGCTCCCTTTCTATCTCGAAGAAGGTGGCAAGATGAAGACTTCTGTTACTGAGCTGAAGAAACTCAACCTGTGCGAAATCCTTTGGAACATCCTTCCTTACGACCTTCAGCAGGAAATAGACCACCTTGCTCCCACCCACATCCGTGTGCCATCGGGCAGCAACATCCGCATCGATTATCGCTTGGGGGCCGAAGCCCCGGTTCTGAGTGTGCGGCTTCAGGAGTGTTTCGGAATGACATCAACTCCCACTGTCGATGCTGGCAGACAGCCCCTTCTGCTTGAGTTGTTATCTCCCGGTTTCAAGCCCGTTCAGCTTACTCAGGATCTCGCAAGTTTTTGGCAAGGCACTTATTTCGAAGTCCGCAAAGAACTGAAGCGCCGATACCCTAAGCATTTCTGGCCGGAGAATCCGTTAGAGAGCCAGGCCGTGAGAGGTGTCAAACGATGGTAATCCAGATGCTCTCGCCTCGGTCTCTCGCCGCCGTGATGGCATTGACGAGGCGATGCAGCCAGATGCGAGAGTTTACCACCATGCCTCGGAGTTTGTTTTCGCCCGGCAGGATGCAGCCCTGCGTATCATCGGGGTAGTTACCGGCATGGATGCGGATGCCCTCAAAGCCAGGAACGCCCTGCAGCAGGGGCAGCCACTGCTTGAATCTCGGCGACTTGGTGATGAGCACGGGATAAGTGCCCTCGGGTATGGCAGTCTTGCCCTTCATCTTCTGCGCCTTCTTCTCCGACACTCGCCCCAGACGCACATTCTCCTCTTGGGGCAACAGGGTGATTCCCAGCAGGTTGCGCCACGTTGGCTCCAGGGTATCGCAGAAGTAGTGCTCCCCGTCCAGTTTGCCCACATCTACCACATGGCAGAAGCTGCGCTTCTGGTCCTTATTGAGCGTATAGTTCACCTTGCGCTCCACCTCCTCGTCCTTCAGGATATACATACGCCCTATGGTGTAAGTATTCTGCTTAGCTATTCTTTTGAGTACGATTTCCATAATTGTTTCTATTTAGATTCTTTTTTGAGAAAACATAGCTTGCGATAAAAACTGTAATTACCGTAATTGTAATTGCAATGGCTGTTATCAGCTTTGTCATTACCAGCATTAACGCCTTGTTCGCCTGCCTCCACTTTCACGATATACTTTCTGAACACCCAGGTGGCTATCATCCGTCGGGTGCCCTTGGTATCCAGCCCCAAGTCGCTTCTCAACTGCTCAGCCTGCTGATAAGAGAACTCATTTGGCAGAAGTTGCAGCATATTGGAAGGCCCTCTTTTGCTCGACTTCACTCCCTCCTGCTCCGCCTTCACGATAGCATCTCGGAAGAATCTCATCTTGCAGTACAGGTCATACTGCTCGCTCCAGCGCACAAACTCCTCTATCTCGGATTCCCATTGGCAACCATTCGCCACATAGAGCACGCAAGCCTTCAGATAGGCAATGACATTGGCTCTGAACGAGAGGTTCTCGTAAACCCTGTCTTGGCTCATACGGGCAAAGTCGGCATTCTCCTCTTTCAGCTTCTGTGCCAAGGCGAAAGCCTCAGGGCAATTGATAGTACCAGAAGCCATGTTAAGATGCTCGATATAGGGTTTTAAGTTCTCTCTGAATGTGTCATCGTATGTGCCATAGACAGGCATCTCGGCTCCTATCTCACGCTCTGGGATAGTACAGAAGTTGATTCTGGAGATAGGACCATCGGTCAATACCTTGGAGAAATATCGGATACCCTTGTTGATGGTGGTCGAGGCATTCCAGTTAAATCGGATGGTTACTCGCTCCGTAACACTCTGCGTGCCCACTCGGGTTTGTCCATATTGATTACCAGGGTCGAAGGCGAGGCACATGATACGAAACTGCTGGTTGCCAATGCCCCTTAGGTTATCAAACTGGTCTATCTCGTTGAGAGCAGTATAGAGGAAATGCTCCTGCGCCTCGGCGGTACGCATCACGAAGGCAGGGTTGGTCATATCGGCGTCTATCTCCTGGATCACGAGGTTTTCAGGTCGCTTACGCTTATCCTTGTTAGCACCTTTTCTTGTCACCTCATCCTTCCACTCCTTCTCTCGTTTCAGGTTATCTTTGTCTCGTTTTCTGATGTCTTCCATAATCAGGTTGATAGGCATCTGCACGCAGTTCTTTCCTGCGCCCGTACCAGCTAAGAGACAACACATTAGCGTAGCCTCATGCTCCACATTGTCGATGTAATTAAAATAGGTGCGGCAGAGGTGGGTGGCTAGCGGAGGAAAGATGGCATGGGCTACGGCAGGCTTATAGATATCCGGTGTCTGAGACACGAGGAGCTCCACGAGCTTAGGCAGCTTCTTCGGCATCTCGGGCGGAGCGGGGTAATCATCTTCACAGTTAGGAGTTTGGAGTGAGGAATTAGGAGTTGAGAGAGTCGCTTGCTTCTCTGCTTGCGCATTGATGCGGATCACATCTCTAGAGAATGGCTTCGAACTGTCTCCATATTTCTCATAGAAGTCATGGATCAGCTGCTGGCAGTCACGCTCTTGGGCGAAGCTAGGCATCTTCACTGCCACTACTCTTCTCAGCTCCTCTTCGCTCATCACCCTGCTCGCTCCTGCGCTCATGATGGCAAGAAGTGAGGAGTGGCGAGAGCCCTCGGTATCGATATTCACATTCTTCAGTCCTGCCGACTCCGTGAAGAGGTCGAAGGCTATCAGGCTCTTCTCGCTAGCGGTACCAGAGGTTGGTAATACGTCAGGAATCTGATAGCCTCCAGCAGAGCCATGAGAAACAGCAGGATTGCCGTTAGAGCCCGAAAGTCGATTTGTTTGAACATTCTGTTGAGTATTTACGGTTGATGGTTTGATATTGATTTCGTAAGGCTGGTTGGCCTTACCTCTGCCGTCGATGGTGAGACCACGCTTCAGATAAGCCTCTCTGCGAGCCTTCAGTTCATCGGCAGGAAGCACGGCATACCAGTCCTTGGAGCGATAGATCTCCGAGTCCTGATCCGTGATAAAGAGGATTCTCTCTGGGGTGAAGCAACTCTCATCGCAGGGCACGCCAAGTGCCTTACAATACGCTCTCTGCGTCTCCTCGATAGTCATACCTATCGGCATTCGGATGTCGATGTGGAGTTTCTTACGAGCCGAGTATTCCAGATGCAGTAGCATTCCCTTCCAGATGGAGTCGCTGCAATTCAGCTGCCTTGCCATTTCGATGGCGATACCCACCAGTTCCTTATCGTCGATGTCGATGGTGGTCTGGAAGAGAAAACTCGTAGGGTCAGCATCCTTCTGCGAGCGATGATTCTTGAGGAATCGGCTGTAGTGGCCGCAGCGGAAGGGCATCAGCCCCTTCAGTTTGTCATTGCCCCCACGTATCTGCTCCACCATATCGTGGAGCCAAGGCTGAGCTATCAGCTTGTCATATTCAGCCAGGGGCAGGCAGCTAGCGCTGCCCTTATTGCCCCCACGCTGAGGATTCATTGCAATAAAGTGGTTCATGCTTAATTATACATTATTAATTATACATTATCTATTACTCCTTATAGTCCTCCCACTCCACATTTTCCTTGAAGGGCTTGATAGCCTTCACCATCTCCTGGTGCTCACCCTTGAGGCAGCGCAGAATCTCCGCCTTGCTCATGTCCTTGGAGAAGGCATAGTTCACCTGCACGGTTCGCTTGCTAGTGCGCACCACCCCGTGCTTGGTCTTGAGAATCTCCGTGAAGGGCTTCTCTCGCTTGCCCTGCACATAAGGCTTGAAGTCCACCCAGTCGCCTCGCCCATTCTCGCCACCCGAGAATATCATCCTGCCCCTGATCACCTGCGGCTTGTCACTGATTACCTCCGTCTCGTTCCATGGCGCCTTGCGCACTGATACGTTACCATTCTCCTCGGTGATCACTGCACCGTCCACCTTTACTGCATTGATTAGTCTTGTAAACATATTATATGTATTAAAAGATTGAGAACCTGCAATACGCGAAGTCCCCGCAACCAGACGCGCTGTGCATCTGATTACGGGGACAAAGGTACTAAGAAGTAAAATGTTATCTTTATAACAGTTATATAATATTATACGATTATATCAGCTATAAGTATCTGAACATCAAGAGATATATTCCAATAAAATTCTTCGAATATTTTTTGCCTCATTACACCAGGCATTATAATTACTAAACTGTGATATGTTATTGCTCACCGATGCTTTAGCCACACCTTCGATATGCGAAGCATTCAAGAATAGGGCATGAAAAGGTTTCCACATGATAGTATTGTTAGCAGGGTGCTTCACTCCCAGAATATCGGATACGATATACACCATATATCCATACTCAGCCTGCGTACGATCCCATACATACCAAGAGCCCTCAGTATGAATATACTTATGTTCTGTCAGTGTTTTCCATATCAGGGCAGCCTTCTCAGTCTTGAGTCTGGGGTCCACCTTGATTTCCTGGTCTACTTTAAGATTTTGGGTACTAGCAGCTGTATTCTGCAAAAAATCACTCACCTGCGCATTGCTACCAATGACAACAGAGCAATTCAGTATGGTTACTCCACCAGTCAGAATTGCCTGGGCAAAAATTTCTTCTAACGACATTTTCCTTTTCTTGTTAGAATGTTAATGATAAGTACAAGTCACGTTTTACCTATCGTTGGGGAAAGGACTTCTAGCAAACGGTGTCCGCACACAACCTTGTTGCATACGGTAGTCTTTAAGGCAAATGATCTTCGCCCAATCGGAGTTGAACTTTCATTTTTACGAGATAATTTATTAATTAATAGCATATTAGGTTGCGCTACCCTGGCAAACTCTCATTCTTCACCACTTGGCGCAAGTCTTTTTTCTTATATAAATCCTCCACGAAGCTAGCCATCATGCCATATATCTTCTCATAACGCTCTTTCAGTTTGTTGATTTCATTCATCTCATCCTTCTTTTTTTGCTCCTTGTCTCTTCCCCATCTTATCTTGCGTTCTCTGGCAGCCTCTTCTTTCATCAGGTAATAGCCTATGACATAACAAAACTTTCGGATGCTCTCAAAGGTAATAGATGTCTTCTTCTTTCTCAGCGCAGCGATAGTTTTAGGGTCTACACCAAACTCCATATGAATCTCCTTGGGGGTCATCATATCCTCATTCATCATCAGATCGAGCAGTGTTCCCACCTCCTCAATCATATTTTCTCTCATGATTCTATCAGCATAAGAGTTGATGTAACTTCTACCTTTAGTCATTGCTTATTCCAATTTTTGCCTCAAAATTAGCTTCCTTATTTGGAATAAACAAGTGATATGGGATTCCTTAAATCCCAAAAAGAGTGCTATTTTTTTACTATCTCACAGAAAATTAAGCAAAAGACTTAATAAAGTGTGCATTCATAGTAAAAGGAACTGGCAGCCCGGAAGCTACCAGTTCCTTCTACTTTTTGGAAAATTTACGGTAGATGTGCTCAGCACATTGTCGTTAAAAGTCTATACCACATTCTGCTTGAAGAGAAGGTGAATCACCTCTCTCTTCTGCCTTAAGCACGAATGGTTCCTTATTCTTGCTAACCCATATTCTTACATAGCTATCACTTCTGCTACTAAAGGAAAGGTTGCAATTTATTTTAACAATACTGCGTTAAATTAACATTTAATCGTCTGTAAATCAATAACTTATATTAA
>ENA-OPJG01000014-OPJG01000014.1-human-gut-metagenome-genome-assembly--contig:-NODE-14-length-65286-cov-21.792001_pt1 | contig 65286 bp, 58 predicted proteins | sample MGYA00241414_ERZ501657 | MGnify/ENA primary metagenome ERZ501657 (study PRJEB25962, sample SAMEA2042296) | human gut metagenome | biome: human gut; feature: human-associated habitat; material: faeces... | reverse complement strand
TTGCATATTTGGGTATTCCAGAAAAGTTTCTACCAAATTCCTTGGCGTTCTGACTCCTCTGGGCTGCCATCCTTTCTGCACGTAAAAAGGCTACAGGAGGCGAAGGACACGCCGAGGTATGATAAAAAAAATATCGGATCGAACGAAACAAATAACTGTAAAAGGCTAGAAGGTTCCGGAAATCCAAAGTATAATTTTTAAAGTTGAACCAATAAAACATAGTGATTATGACAAAAGTAATAGACGAAAACATTCAGCGTCAGCTGGATAAGAAGATTAGTTTCTTCGTGAAATACTTTCCTGCTCGCATTCAGAACGTAGGTGAGGATGCCAAGGCTGCAAGGCAGTTGGTATGGGCTTTCAAAGATTCTCGTGATTCTGCTTATGAGGAAGTAGCTCAGATGACTGCCAAGCACTTGAAAGAGGAATATGGCGAGAAAGTAAAAAGTATGGTTTTGGTTTGTGTTCCGACGAGTAAGAAGGAGAATTACCAAAGCAGATACATGATGTTCTGTAATAGAGTAAGTGAACTTACCGGCATAGGCAATGGCTTTTCTCATGTGTGCGTGCTTCAAGACCGATTAGATGTTCATAACCATCGAAGAGGTAAGAAAAAGACGGAACGCCAAGCGCAACTTATTGACTTGGACACTTACTATCTCAAGGACAAGGAGATATGTGTGTTTGATGATGTTGTCACCACAGGCAAAAGCTATGCGGATTTTGCTAACAAATTGGAGGATAGCGGAGCACACGTTTTGGGTGGCATGTTCTTAGGTAAAACTTTTTATAGATATAATAGACAATGATTGAAAAGTATGAAAAATGGTGTTCCGTAGCATTTACGGGACACCGATTCATCTCTTCTGATAGAGTAGAAGAGGTGAGGGAGAGTGTTAGCAATGAGATTCGCTTGCTTTATTTCAAGGGATTTCGTAATTTCTTTTGTGGAATGGCTCTAGGCTTTGATATGCTTGCTGCTGAAGAGGTGCTGAAACTGAAGGAGGAACTTCCAGGCATCCTTCTTGTTGCCACTGTTCCATATCGGGAGCAAAATGAAAGATGGGGTGCCAATCAGAAAAAACGTTATCTGAAGATTTTGGAGAAAGTGGATGATGTTATTGTGTTGAGTGAGCATTATTACAATGGCTGTTTTCTTAAACGCAATGATTTCATGTTGAACCACGTTGCGGCTTTGCTTGCATACTTTGATGGAAAGCCAAAGGGAGGAACTTTTTATACTGTAAGAAATGCAAAGCGGTTGAGCTTGCAAATTTGCAACCTGTTTTGATGGTTGTCTTTTGGATAGGTATTGCTAAAAAGGTAATGACTATCCTTTATATCTAACTTGTTGATGTAATTGGATAATTCTTTTATATTCTCATTTACCTATTATGTGAGATAGCGTATCTGTGTCTTTTTGTGGGGGTGAATATGCCATATAGTTGTTATTTGGAATATTATTGTTTTCTTTTTGTTCCTATAGTCTATAGGTGGGTAGAAAAAGAATATGTTAAATAAAAAGGTATATCGTGTTTATGCAGCCGTTTCTATCTAATTTATATACTTTTGCGATGAAATTTTCAATTAAAACAATGATTTATGAAATTTAAAAAGGTATTATTATTAGCGTTGCTTTGTTCCTCTGTCCTGGTGGGGTGCGAGGAACATCCTTCTTTCAAGACTTCCGTAGATGCTGTGGAAGGTTGCAAGAAGGAGCTAGCAGAGTTGAAGGAAATGGATGATGTATCTGTGGAGAATCTAGCAAAAGCTACCTCTGCATGGCTGGAAATACAAGATTCGGCTTATAGTGTATTCTCTCGTGACACTACCATCAATCTAAGAAGCCCTGTTGCCATGGCTTACTTTGTTGTGTCGGATTCTATACGTGGAGAACTCAAAAGACTGGCGTTTGCCAATCCTCGTTCTCTTCGTGATGTCATGTATCTTAAATTGAATACGGCAACGGCAAGAAAGAAGATAGAAAAGTCCGATGTGTATAAGGAGGCATTGGATTTCTATGACAAGCTCGATAAGCAAGATACTTATCCAAACTTGACAAAGACACTTATTGTGTATTCGGCTTTGCTGCATAATGCCAAGCCTTTCAAGCATGAAAGTGAACTTCTTGGATTCATCTCTGAAGAAGATAGATGCTTTCGTTCTTTGATGAAGTTTTTGAGTCAGGTTTCTAATGAGCAACTGCAGCAGCTTACTGATGCTACTGCTAACATCTTCGATGGATTGTATTCTTCAGTCGGCAGAAAAGTTGATGATGTCAATGATCGTACAATGCTTTATCTTACCATGCGTTTCAATCGCCGTATCGTTCAAAATGCCTTGGCTTGCAAGCAAGATGTGGAGAATGGAAAGAAGCTTAGTCATCTCCAGAGGGCTAACTACAGATGGATGCTCATTCAGCCGTTCATGGCTATTGATGACTATTCTACTGCTGCGCTAACAAGTAAGCAAAAGGAGGAACTTCTTGACATGTCAAATGAACTTCCTATGTTGCTGAACAAATTGGAGTTGGAAAAGCAGACTAAGGAGGAAGAAGATAAATTTACAAAAGTCCTTTCCGAATATTTCTTGAAATCGTATTTGTCAACATCTTTATAATAATAAAAACATGAACGAACTTATAGACTATACTCTCATCGAGAATGAGATTTTGAAAGATTCAATCTCTGATTTCCTCTCGGAAATTAGAGAAAAATCACCTGAATACTTCAATTCCCTTGGTGTGAAAACAGTATTGCACCGTGGCTATGCAGAAGTGTTTGTACTATTGAACAAGCAAGTGATGATGGAACATTTGGTGGATGAGCTGGCTAATGTGTTGGGCATCCATGTTCTGTATGCCGTCCGAGATAATAAAGGGCAGACATATAAGGCTGTGGCTTATTCCGTTCCTGTGGAAAACAAAATGTATGTCATTCATCTGGCTTCACAACAACATGGTGTCATAGAAAACATGACGGTCAACTTCTATGATAGCTTGGAGATCATGTACAAGCAGGTTTGTAAGGAATTTACCAACATGCCGAAGTTTGATATGTTTATCCTTGAAAAGGAAAAGTACTCGGATGTCATAAACAGTTTCTATTAAAAAGTGCTGAGGTATGTTTGCAATAACCTTGAAGGTGATATTGGCTTTTGTGCTCACGGCCATTCCTTTTGCTTTTCATCTCTGGGTGAAGCCGAGACAAGCGTCCTCTACCAAGTGGGGGAACTTATACTCCGTGCTTTCTGCTATTTATGAAAGGATGAAACATAGTGACAATGCAAGAAAGTTCTTTACACGTGTTTTCTTGATAGTCCTCCTGTTTGTTCAGTACGTGGATTTTGAAGCAGCGAACGCTGCCAATCTTCTTAGTAATGAATTAGCTCAGGGAAGAGTAACGATGACAGGTCAGATTGTAAATGTAGCTGACCTGTCGTTGCTAGACAATATGTTTGATAGTGGGGAAGAGATAGCTGATTATTTCTATCCATTCCAAACACCAATTTTCCTTTCTGTGGGGTGCTTGATGGTAGTTAGTCTGATGTTCTATTATCGGATTTCGGATAAGGTTCTATCCTTTCTGCATGGCAACAATATGGCATTTTCTCTAGTAGCACAAACTGTCATTTTTGTCATGGCTGGCCATTGTGGACAATACTTGTGCGCAGCGGAAACTGTGTTCGTCATATTGATGGCTGCTGCCGTTTATCCAGATAAAACAGGCGAGGGAGTGCCAGGAGGAAGAAAAGGAATAGAGTATTCAAAAAAGGAAGAATTGTTTTGGAAAAACGCAGAGAGAAAAGCTGCTTAGTTTTCTAACAATGGAAAAGATTGTGAAGGTATTGCACTTCACAGATTTTCCATATAAAATATGATGTAAAAAATAGTTATGAATGACAATAAAAAAGTACAAGGTATAGATAGCAAGATATGGGAATTGTCTGATGAGATAGTTCTTCCGATTAATGTCTTCATCTATCTGGCCAATGACAGGGCTTACAACAACCCACAGCGTCTTTCAAAGATTCAAGCCTTTGTGGATTTGGTGGATCATTATCTGGATTCTCTTCAGAATGAGCAGGACGCTGCACTTAATATAGCAAAACTGTCAAGGCGTTGGAATTGGACACGCCCAACGGTTATAGCTTATGTCAATAACCTCAAAGCAATGAATGCTTTTGAAGTGAAGGACTCGAAGGAAGGAAAGAACGTTTCGATTAATCCGAATATTCTTTCTTCTCCAAGGTGGGGCAAAGCATCCGGTGGCAGAGAAAGCGGAGACTCCCTACAGTCTCGACCAACCCAGCCACATCTCTCTTCCGATGAAACGGAAGAAAACTCTGTGACAGAAAAATAAAAATATTCACATAGAAAGGATTCTTTACAAATGCGCTTGCGCATGGGCGGATTTTTTTCTCTGCTCTAGTAGCCTAATACGGAGTTTCTGCAAAACTCACTGTAACCCCCAAAAATGAAAAGTAATTCATTTTGACATTCGTGCGGCAAGCCGTGGGGATTATTAGGCTCAGGGACTTCTTCCCTAAGAACCCTTCTTTAAAGCAAATAACATATGGCAGGAGCAAAAAATGTAATAGACATGAGACCGGGAAAGGGCTTTACCACTTCCCAAAGTAATGAACACCTCAGAGTTTTCTCTGATAAGGATAGAGCTAAAAAGGCTCAGTGGAATTATGACCCTTCTCGTGAACACCTTAACTTTGAGATTGGGAAAGGTGGGGTTGTTATGAAAGTCAACAAGATGAAATCAATACCCCAGAGGATTGCAGAGAACTTGGAGGCTCGTGGAATAAAAGACCCAAACTTGTCTTTGATAAATCAAGGCAAAAGGCCTTACTTTAAGACTGTTGCTAATTTTATTCTGGGAGGAAACCGAGAGGTCATGCGCAACTTGGCGTTTGGAAACCAAAATGTAAATTGGGAGCAAGGAGCTGACAATACCCAGTTGAAACGTATGCCTGAGATTGAGAATTGGGCGAAAGATGCTTATCGGTTTATGTGTAAAAAATATGGTGAAAAAAACATAGCAGCTTTTGTTGTGCATCTTGACGAGGCTAACCCACATATTCATTGTACAGTTTTGCCTATTACTCCAAAGGAAAAGTTTTCTTTCTTGGGCGTATTCCTAGATGGTCATGATGACAAGGAAGCTTTGTCTAGACATATGACTAATCTTCATACAGAGTTTGCCAACGAGGTTGGTATAAAGTATGGATTGGAACGTGGTGACAGCATCAAAGAAACTGGTGCCGAACATCGTACGACCGAAGAGTACCGTGAGCGACTTTGGAAGGAAGCGCAGCAAAAAGAAGCTGAGGTGGAGGAAAACAACAAGACCATCGAGGGCAATAAAAAGACTATCGATACTCAGAACAACATCATGGATTCTCAGAGTCGGGAAATCAAACATGCGGCTGCTCGTTTGAAGGCTTTGCAGACTATGATTAAGAATCTTCAAACCCATAAGATGGATTTGGAAGGTGAGGTGAAAAAGTTGGAGCGTGACTTGGAAAGCGGTAAGATTACCAAAGAAGAAGCAGACCGTAAACTTGCGCAAATCAATGCTGATATTGAAAAGACAAAAGAAAAAATTGCTGACAAAATAGAAAAGTTGAAAATCGCCCAACGTCAACTAGACATTATCGAAGAAAAGAAGAATAACTTTGAGGCGAAGGCTGCTATGGCAGAAGAGAAAGCGACGGAAGCTGAAAAGAAATATAATGAAGTGAAGGCAAAAATAGACAAGGAAACTCCTGCTCTCAACAAACAGGTGATGCGTGAGATGCAAGCTCTGGGTTACCACCTAGGTGCCATCGATACTCAAAATAGATTGGAAAAGTATAATGAGTTCAAGGCTCAATTACCTGATGAACAGCGTGAGTTCTTGGACAGTACTGTTGGCAAAATATGGGATGGTTCCTTTATGGAACAAATTGCCGAGAATACATCTGCTGTTTGCTCTGTCGCTACTGCTCTCTTCATGGGGTACCTCGATAGTGCAACGACCATTGCTGCTAGTCATGGTGGAGGCGGAAGTCCTGGCAGTGGTTGGGGTAAAAAGGATGACGAGGATGACCTCGCTTTCCGTCGCAGATGCTTTGGAATGGCTATGCACATGATGAGGTCTGGAAACAAGCAGCAGCGAAAACGTTGATGCGGTTCTTATGGAAGAATATAGAGATATACTTATATAAAGGTATGGTTATAGGAATCTTTCTTTATTTTGTTATTACCTTATATTCTTCTATAATACTATATGCATATAATGCAATAATTATAGATTTGTATGTTTATATGCTTATATCTTTATTGTTTTATATAAAGTATTGTAATAAAGTAGAATAGGAAAGTAAAACTTATATACATTAACGGATAAGATGGCGTGATGGAAATATGAGATATTTTACATCCAAATTAAAAAGATTGCATGGTGTCAAATTATATAGTTAGAATAATGTAACAATGAAGGAACATAAGTAGGCGAAAAGTTCAAGTTCCAAGGTATGACCTTGGTGGCGGTTGAGACAAAGAAGCCAACCTGTACCGGCTGTTTCTTTGAGGGTAAAATCTTGGAAACTTTAAGATGTGCATCTTGTGAGCGTTCAGACCACAAGAATGTAATCTTCAAGAAAATTGAGGGGTAGAAACTGCAAATAGTAAGTCTTTCTTTCTCTAGTTTAGAAAAAATGTTGTACCTTTGCGGTGCATCAAAAAGAAGATAGTATGGATAAAAATATGTTTTTTAATACAATACAGGAATATAAAGAACTGGGCATGTCTAATCTCATAGATTATGACAAGTTCTATTTATATTCCATCGTAACTCATTCCACCGCCATAGAAGGATCTACTATGACAGAGGTGGAGAACCAAGTGTTGTTGAAGAGGGCTTGGCAGCCAGGGGAAAGAGCATGGAAGAACTTAATATGAATCTCAAAGAGGAAATCAAAAACTATAATTTGTCTCTAGGGGATGATTCTATGGAAGAGACTGTTTCACAACATATGCATAGATAAAATGAAAGCATTGTTTCCTATAAAAAAGGAGTATGTCAAGAAAATCTTTGATGGCTCCAAGGCGTATGAATATAGAAAGTCCTTTTGCTCTTTGGAAGTAGATACTATTGTTATCTACGAATCAAGGGGAAAGGGACTTGTTGTTGGTGAGTTTGAGATAGCGGATAGGTTATGTGATACTCCAAGAAATATATGGGAAAGAACAAAGGGGTATGCTGGTATATCGGAAAGTGACTTCTTTTCATATTTCGAAGGGAGAGACAAGGCTTGTGCTTATGTTGTCGGGAATGTCAATGTGTTCTTGAAGCCCAAAACTCTCCAAGACTATGGAATTAATGTCGTGCCTCAGAATTTTTGTTATATCAGATAAACTTAAATTAAAAAAAGTTATAGAATGAGCGGAATGTTATATTCATATAACTTTATTTTGTATCTTTGTTGCGTATATATAACATTATAAGCAATGACAAAGTTTACAAAAGCAAATTGGATGACCAGACAACTGGCGGAGAATCTTTGTGTAATGGGTGAGCAACTTAAAATGGCGAGAATGAGGAGAAACTTGACCATGGAAATTGTAGCAGCAAGAGCACAATGTAGTCGCCAAACTTTGGCAAGATTGGAAAGTGGCTCACCTGAAGTTTCAGTAGGGGTATTGGCACGTGTTTTGAATGCACTGCAGATGCCTGATGAGTTGTTGCTCATTGCTAAGAACGATGAGATGGGAAAGGTCATACAAGATATTGATCTAAAGAATAAAAAACGTGTAACAGGAAAATGACAATGGAAAAAATTAAGGTTGTTGCCGACTTTAATTGGCTTGAAAATGAGGAAACTATAGGACTTCTTGGGCATGAATCTCAGAGGGGGACAGATGTATATACCTTTGAGTATGATAAGGACTGGTTGAAAAGACATCCTTCTTTAAATCTAGGAAAGGAGCTGCAATCTTTTCCTGGGGTTCAATATAATCCTACAAGAAACAGGATATTTGGAACATTCTCTGATGCACTGCCTGACAGATGGGGACGAAGACTTATTGATTTGAGAATCCACCAGGAAATGAAAGACTCTGGAGAACGCAGGGTAAATATTTCTGATTGGGACTACTTGAAAGGAGTAGAGGATTCCTTAAGAATGGGTGCTTTTCGTTTCAAGGACATAGCTACAGATGCTTACATAAGTTATAATAAGTCATATTCAATTCCACCAATTTTGTTCTTGGATGAACTGTTGGAGGCTGCAGGTCAGATAGAGAAGAGTGAGTTGAACAGAATGGAACCTGAATCAAGATGGATTCAGCGAATATTCCAACCAGGTTCTTCTATGGGAGGAGCTAGACCTAAGGCTTGTGTGAAGGAAGGTGAAGATTTATATGTTGCGAAATTTCCTTCTGTAGGGGATGAGATAAACATTTCACGTTGGGAATATTTTGCTCATTCTATGGCTAAGGATTGTGGTATAAACGCTGCGGAGTGCAGAGTGGTTTCAAGCAAGGATAGTCGTGATGTCCTTTTGTCTAAAAGGTTTGACAGAACAGAGAATGGAAAGAGAATACACATGGCATCTTCTCTTACATTGTTGGGATTGAACGATGGTGATGGGGAAAGTACAGGAAAGGGGTATCTTGATATTGTGGATTTTATTGTGGCCAATGGAAGTGTTGATATGGAAAAAGAATTGGAGGAACTGTATCGCCGTGTGGCGTTCAATATTTGCATAGGCAATACTGATGACCATTTCAGAAATCATGCTTTCCTTTTGAAAAAGGATGGATGGCACCTGTCACCAGCTTATGATATGAACCCTACCAACAAATATTACCATTCCTTGCTAATCGATGGTTATACCAATGAATCTAGCTTGGATGTACTTTATGATGCCCATGAAAGCTATATGTTGGATGAGACAACTGCAAGAGGAATTATTAAGGATGTTACTCGTAATATGAAATATTGGGAGAGCATGGCTTTGAGATGCGGTTTGTCAAGAAGTGAACTAAAAAATTTTCAAGAACGTATAGAAGATGGGATGGAATGGAAATGTGGTTTTACGCTGCACCGGTAAAACCTTCTTTCTTGAGGTGTACAACAACATATAGAAATAACGAGGGTGTGTCATAAGTCTATGGCGCACCCTTTTCGTTTTTTCTCCTTTTTCCAGATACGGAACTGAAAAAATTGTTTTTATTTACAACAAAGCACAAACTTTCACAAGCTCGGGCTTTGCCTTTCCGCAAAAGATTTGTATCTTTGCAGAAAATTTCTTTAAGTATGGCAAAGATACAAATAAAATCTGAAACTCGGCATGAATTGAGCTTTTTTCCTAACTCTTTCGATGATTATGTGCCAAAAGACAGCAAAGTTCGTATGGTGGATCGTATTGTTCGCAGTATGGACATCAACCCTCTCATGGATACCTATGATGGGATTGGTGCTCCTCCTTATAGTCCGAAGATGCTTCTAAGTTTAGTTGTTTTTGCCTATATCAATGGCGTTTATTCCTGTCGTGGCATAGCGGACGCACTTAAATACGATGTTCGCTATATGTGGATTTGTGGAGGTAAGCAATTATCTTTCGCAACAATCAACCGCTTTAGATCCAATCATATGATTAAATGCATCGACTTTTATTTTGATGCAGTCGTCTCCATATTGGTTGAAAAGGGCGTGATTAGTCTGGAGGAACAATATGTTGATGGTACTAAGATAGAGTCGAAAGCAACCAAGTACACGTTTGTATGGAAGAAGACTGTGGAAAAGAACAGGGCTAAGCTCTTGGAAAAAACCTCTGCTGCATTGGCTCAGATAAAAGAACAAATTCGCCTGAATGGCGGGAGTGACATTAAGGAAGAAGACAGCGAGCCAGCCACTTCCGCCAAGGATATAAAGAGAAGTGCACGTTTGTGTGAGAGGCAAGCGAAGAACCTTCCTAAGGCAAAGCTTACAGGAAGAGAGAAGCAAAAGCTAAATACTCAGATAGATCACTTGTTCAAAGCCTCGGACAAACTGTGCGAGTATGAAAAATCACTGGATATACTGGGCGAGAGAAACAGTTACTCCAAGACTGATCCCGATGCGACCTTCATGCGCCTCAAGGAAGATGCCATGAACAATGGGCAGACAAAGCCTGCCTATAACCTTCAAATTGCGACAGAGAATCAATATTGGACGAATTTCGCCCTTTATCCCAATCCAACAGACACCCTGACCTTCAAGCCTTTTTTGGATAAGTACAAGAAAAGATATGGAAAGCAATCCAAGAGCGTCACCGCAGACTCAGGGTATGGCTCGGAGGAGAACTACGAGTACCTAGAGATGGAAGAGATGATGGGTTATGTAAAGTACAACTGGTTTCACAAGGAACAGCATAAGCCTTTCAAGGAGAATGCCTTCAACCAAGCGAACTTCTACTACAACAGGGATGATGACTATTATGTCTGCCCCATGGGACAACACATGAAACCTTGTGGACAACGGCAAACGAAAAGTGATTCCGGCTATGTGTCTGTCATTACATTATATAGAGCACAACGATGTGATGGATGTCCGCTTGGAAGTCTCTGCAAGAAATCCAAAGGCAACAGAACCATATATGTCAACCATAAACTGAATGCATATAAAAAGGAAGCCTTCCTGCTACTAACGTCTGAAGAGGGCTTGAAACACAGAAGCCAGCGACCGATAGAGCCGGAAGCTGTATTTGGGCAGATGAAGGCAGATATGCATTATAAGCGATTCAGGCATTTTGGAATGGACAAGGTTTACATGGATCTAGGATTGTTCGGAATGGGATTCAATTTGAAGAAATATTTGGGTATAAAACGATAAAACTCAATTTTGTTTTTTTATCGTCAGGGATAACTATGCCCTTTTGTGAACTTCCTGCCTGTTTATAATAGAGAAGATCGGAAAAAGTAAAATTTGCAGACGATATTATATGATTCCCTTTTTGGAATAGGCTACGATACTTCTAGGATTATACAATAAATAACATAAAAGAGGGTGCGCCATAGACTTATGACACACCCTCGTCTTACTTTTTTCTATAAATAAAGCGTCCATCAAACTTTATAATGCTTCATTATAATAAATGCGTAGATGGCGAGAGCGGTGGCATAGTCTATAAGTCTTCACCATGTGAACGATTATATTCATTGTCATAGTACATTACTATGGAATATTTTCCATAACTTTCACAAATTCTAAACCATACAGGTTTCTTAAGCATCATTTCCATACCTATTTTAAATGTTGTGCTTACAGCTTCCTTTGTTATTTCTTGTGATGGTTTTATTAATTCTTCCACAGTGTACTTGCTTAACAACTCATTACGTACTTTCTCTTGTAATGCCAAAGTGTCGATTTCCATTTTATTGGGAACTTGATAAAACACAGCATCATAGTTCTTTTTATTAACGGTCATTTCATACGAAATGTCTTCCTCGTCAGACAAAGTGTATTTATCAAGCGAAATGTACCGTTTGTTATTTACAAATTGGCTCACAAGTTTATTGAAACGAATCTTTATATTCGTCTCATTTTGGTCGTTTTTATCGCACAACATGATTCTACACACTTTGTTATTGTTTGTTGCTATGTAAACACGAACATCTGTTCCATTGAATTCTCCTTCCAAGAACTCATTTGTACCTACTTTCTTTGGTACAAAACCTTTGCTTACCAGTTTTTGTTTCATACTTAAAACTGTTCCATCTACAGGAATACCAAGAAAACTAGTTACATCTTTCTGCTGAGCAAATGATGTTATTGTGGCTATCATAGCCAATACGATAAATAATAATCTCTTCATAATATTTGTTACTTTTTATTTGTTTTACTTTCTTTTTTGCATTCTGTCTGGATATGCTTTATCATATCGTCAACTTCTTGGTTGATTCTACTGAAGTTTTGTGAGAGCATTCGCTCCTTGGCATCAGGAGATTCAAAGACATAGAACTTCGGAAGAGGATAGTTTGCATAGTCTGCTTCCTCTTTCTTTATCTCGTCCATATCGAAGTTGGTCTTGCAGAAGAACTTGGAAGTTTTGAACTCCTCAGCCTTCTGAATATCCATAGCCCCTTTTCTTCCTGTCTTTGTAACAGTGAAGTCTCTAGCTGTCTGACCGCAAATCCATCCTGAAGCCATATCCGATATTTTGGAAGCAGGAACAAGGCTGTCCATATTCTCATTGAGGTTGATGGATGTTCTATCTCGGTCAATGGTGATACCTTTCTTCAACTGTACCACCTTGCCAAAAATATCTCCGGAAAGCCAGTCCAAGGTATCTTTACTTCTCGCAGAACCACTGATTACATTACCAACGGTAGTGATAATCTTATCTTTTCCTACCTTACTGTAGTCTGCTTCAAGCTGTGGGAGTTCCTGGAAACCTAATGTCACTGCTACCTTATTGCTTCGGGCAGTTCCTATCAGACGGTCTATCTTATGGAAATAAAGCGTAGGAAGCTCATCCACAATGATACTTACAGGCACATTCTTGCCCTGTCCACTGTTCACTCGTGTTACAAGACGGTTCAGAATCAAAGCGTTCAATGCTCCCACGATGGATTCCATTTCTGGGTCATTGGCTATGAGAAGGTAGCTTGGACTCTTAGGGTCTGATACTTTTAGATCAAAATCATCGCCGCTGAATACCCAATAGCTTTCTTTTGTGGCCAATCGTGAGATTTGAACTCTAAGTGTACCAATCATACCTTCCAACTGTTCCATGGTCTTGTTCTCAAAGGCTGTTTGGAACGGACCAAGAAGTGGTGCCACCTCTGTATCTGTATTCAACACCTCAAAGATTTCCTTGTAGTCGTGGTTGAGGAAGGATAGGACATGAGGCATGTCGGAGTATTGCCCTTTCCAATAGGCTGGCTCCACAAGTTTGTCTGCTTGTCCCAGACATCCTTTTGCATAGACCCTACCTGTGAGTCGTTGGTGGAATGTTCCTTCAACTTGCTCGTATTGGGCATCAAGGATATTTCCATCTTTATCATAAGGCACTTTGTTGTAGTTAACAAAGAAGTAAATGCAAGCGGCGAGGAAGTTGGTTGCAGACTTCTGGAAGAAGTCATCACTACCGCCGCCTCCCTTTTGTCCTTTTTGCAAGGATTCTACCAAAGTCTCGGCTGTTTCCATTGCAGCAGCCAAGTTGCTGATGTACTTTTGCTGAATAGGATTTACTCTTCTGGAATACTCTACATTGACGAAGTTAATAATGTTGAACTTACAGTTCGCAGGAGTGTTTCCGGCAGCTTGGTTCTTCCTGTAATGGTAATAGAGCTTGGTTGCTAGGGTAGGGAACTTGTAGTCATATACTACCATGGCAAAACCTTTCTTGGAGTGTTGTCTTATATATGGCTCTATCACTGAGAAAGTCTTACCACTACCTGGTGTACCTACCACCCATGTTCCTCTGAAGGGATTGATGATGTTTATCCATCCATGGCGAAACTTGCCTCGATAGTAGTAGCGCATAGGTATGTTTACGGAATACTTGTTCTCCACCAACTCTTCTGCTTGCTCGAAACTCTCGTTCTCAAAATTGAAGCGGTCTTTCAACATGCCATCTCTGAAGTATTTGGAAACATTGTCAAGAGCGACATGGATGAGTACTGTTCCTATGATGGATGCTGTCATGTAGAACCAAATGTTTGTTTTGAGAATCCAAATTCTACTATGCCAGTCCCAGTTGTATAAGAATACAGATAGAGTAACAAGTAACAATCCTATGGATATTGGCCAAAAGACCATCTTTCTGGCATCAAACTCCAACTGCTTCTTGTTCTTTGTTCCTATACAGGTGATGATGACCAACATTACGGTCACCAATTTACTGAAAGGCAAATACTGATATACTGACATTCTGTGAAGACGAGAATGAATGTCTGTAATGAGACCTCCCAAAAAATCCAAAGCGGATGGATCGAGGGCATACATGAAAAACTCTAGCACCAATGATACGTAGATGGCTACTCGAAATAGGGTGTAGAGACCTTGAAGTTCTTTCGATTCTTCCATTATTTTATTCTTATTTCTAATTCATTACGCCACGAGCCTTTCTTGCCCATCTCTTTTGGCATTCTGTGCTGATGGTGTACATGCTCTTTGGTTTATAATATTTTCCTCTCAGTTCATACCATGAATCCATAAGGGTTGTATAGCGCAAGAGGCGATTCAGCTTTCTTATCTTATAATTCATGCTCTGAAGGCTTTTTCTGACTCTGCTAATGCAGTCAATTCTTTCTTTTTCCGTCATCTTGCTGTTCTTGTCCTCGTCCTTGCTGATAGGAAGAAGCTTTTCTACATCTGCAGCTATCTGGATGCCGTTGTCTATGATGTCGCTGTAGATATGGCTTCTTGATTTTGACAAGGCAACGGCAAGGGTGTTAGCTGGACAAGAGAACGTAAAGGATTTCAATTCCTTGATGTTCTTTACTGCGTGGTCAACTTCAAAATAGATGGCGTATATCTCTGCTGCAATAGTAAGAATATCATCGAAGCTTGTCAGATATTTGTTGAACAGGTTTTGAAAATTATTAATCTTGTCCACTTCTTCCTTGGACATGATATGTTCACCTCCGTTCAAAGTCAAATCAGCATCTTGTGCAACTAAGGCTTTGGTTGCAGTCTTGGCATACAGTTTGAACATTCCAGCTCTCACTGGATCCGGTCCATTTTGGGAATGGGCTGGATAGGGGAACATAAGAATAGCAATGACTGCTAATATTAGAATATTACTTTTCTTCATAATGATGCTTTTTTTGTTTTACCATCCCCAAGGTTTGCTGTTTTGTCGTTCTTTATAGAACTTGGCAACTATTTTCATGGCACGAGACTGCCTTTTCCTGGCTTCCTCGGCAAGTGTCTTATTGCTTTTTTGTATCTTTCCTGCAATGGCACGATTCCAAACATCCTCGAAGGAATAGAGGCTGATGCTTAGTGCCAAGGCTCGGAACTTCTTGTTGAGCTGTTCAATCTCGCTATTCAGTTGCCATAATATTTTTGTTCTTTCTGCTCCATTGAGCATATGGCCTTCGCCTTCTCCTGCCACTACTTTCTTTAGCAACCTATAGGTTTTCACCAATTCCACGGCTGTTTCAGCATATAGGTTGTTCATGGAAATCGATGAAGCTATTCCTTGTGGATTGAGCTTGCAAGCTGTTTTTATCTCCCATAAGGCGGAGAGGGTTTGCATCCCTTCTGCATATAAGGTTGTTGCAGCCTTGATGGAAGAAGCAAATCCTTGTGCTGTCTTTAAATAAGAATTATACTTTTGCTCCCAATTCTTCATCTTCGTTTGTGAGTCAACGTTGCCTCCCTGGAGAACAAACAATGTATCAAGACAGTGTTGTTGTTGCTTTATTTGTTTGCTTAACAATGCCTCTCCTTCTCCTATGGCTGTATATTCAATTGGATTGGAGGAGGACACTCCTTGTCCGAACACTTGTACGTTGTACAAAATGACCAGCAAAATGAGGAACAAAATTTTACGAACGATTTGTGATTTCATATATTCCTTTGTTTTTCTTGTTAAACTCAACTCTACATCTTATCTCCGAAACAATGTCATTGCTAGCCTTGATGCCTATCATGTCAAGTTTGGCATTATTGCGGTCACCTGAGTATATGGTGACGGTTTTCAAACCGAAAAGTTGTTGGGGCAAGCTTCTACTTTGCTGGTAGTCAACAACTCTGTATAGCTCCACGTAATCAGTGGAGTGGGAGAACACCCCATGAAGGATAATGATTTGTTCTCCTGTGATGATATATTCCATTCTTGCAAGATAAACTAACTTGAAAAGAAGGTGGAACAATAGCAGGATGCAAGCATAGATAGCCCACTCATGATAGGCGAAACTACAAAACTTGTATATCCATATACTAGCAACAAGGAGGCACAAAGAACCTGTCTCATTGATTATGTATTGAAACCAATGAGGACGCAACGTAACCGTGCGAAACATAAATATGGTTTTGTTCATATCTCTTGTATATTTATATTTTATTAAAGGGATGGGAAGCGTTATCTTCCCATTCCCATACCTTCGTTCTGACCTCTACCTGGTTGCTCTGCCAAGCTTTCATATACGGCCGCAGACACTGCTTGTGGAGATACGACACCTGGTTTATGGAAAACTGGTGCTGACTCGTATATCTCTGGGCGAGGACGAGGTGGTGCGGACAAACCTGCCACTACATCCGCTCCAACAGTGACTGCTGCAAGGATGGCTGCGCCAAGATTGAAGCGGCTCTCAGGCTTGGTCTTCATCTCTACCTCTGGAAAAATCTTGTCGAAGAGCTTCATTCTTTGATAGTCGTTGATGGCAAGGAACTTGTCATACTGCTTTTGGGTAATCTCATGGGAAAAGACATTCCCATCTATTGCTGCAGTCATCTTGTATTTCCCTTCAACGGCATTGCCATTGGCATCTTTGATTCTCTCTACTGCAATATCTCCGACTTCTGTAGCCCTGCCATGCTCTCCGCTTCGCTTCCATTCTTTGCTCGCCTTGATGTTATTGAGTGATTCACCGTTTATACTGGCATCGCCAAGAAGGTTGATTTTCGTTTGTTCTCGAAGGTCGTTGAGGTTGATTACTTCCTTTCCATAGAGAACAGTTTCCTTGGTTCTGGTTTCTACGGAAGGTAGTTTGCGAGGATCGGGATTCTCTTTGAGCATTTGCCATATCTCGCTGTCAGACGGCATCTTTACATCCTTTCCCTTTGCCTGTCCATAGTCTTGAAGCTTTTGAAGACCTTTCTTTATGGCATCGAAACGCTCTTGTTCTGATGTGTTCGAAGAAGTGATGATTTCATAGCCAAGTCCTGCTGCCTTTAAGTCTTTCAACACTTTTGCAAGTGAAGGAGGAATATTGGCATTTTGACCTCTAGTGTAACCACCCTGATAGAGGGTATTGCTTGCCACCACCTTCATCTTTTCCTTGTTCTCGTCTGTAAGTGGAATCATGTTGGTAAGCAACTTCGCACGTTCCTCGTCTGTGGAATATTTGAAGTTGTTGTACTGAGCTTCAGTAATCTTGAAAGACCACATGCCAACATCCTTGTTGGTTCTTACGTTCATCAGATAGTTGCCAGAAATCTCATCTTTCCACGCCGTGGCACTCGTGATTACTGCTGAGGACTTTTCACTGACAAGGCTGTAGTCACCATTTAAGGCAACAACTCCATTGGCTGTGGTGAGGTTTCCTGATTTCACGTTATCTTGCAACTCTCCGTTGGACGCATTTTTTATCTTAACCTCATCAAACACTTTGTCAAAGAGCTGAAGGCGGCATTTGTCTTCGTAATTGATGAACTTCAAGTAGTCTTCCTTGCTTATCTCATGGCTCATGACCTGCCCATTGATGACTGCTGTCATTCTGAATGATGGTTTCACTCCATCATGGGTAGGATAGGCTTGAATTTCACCTACTGTAACTCTTCTGCCATCCTTCACAGGTAAATAGAACCCTTCGTTTGGGTTGAGTGTTCTACCATCCACGACTCCGATGGAGTTCCATTTGTCAATATATCCCGAATGGTAGTCTTCTCTTTGGTTTTTCAAATTAATGATGTCGGAAGTTGACATATATTGTTGGGTGGCAACATCCTTCGAAAAGAGTTCCTTTTCTTTCTCTGGTGTTAGATGGATGGAAACATAGTCCTTGGTGTTGAGCTGGTCACGAGTTATCTTGTCGCTAAAGTCAGCTTTAATGACATTGTTCAGGATGGCAAGACGCTCATCGATGCTTACTGCGTTCTTTGTGCTATTCTTCTTACCTGTGTTCTTAAACTTCTCTGTCATCAGTTTTTTAACCTCGTCATCCGTCAGCTTGTATTGCAAGTCTGCATTAACAGAGGATGACTTGATGGTGAGGGTCTTGTTTTTTTCATCTATCACAACGCCATGGGATGCCAACAGATGCTGAAAGGTCTCTGGGGTGAGCGTTAAGTCTGGACTATAGAGATCTGATAATCTTTCTGCCTGTCCTTTAGGACGCACCAACTCCTTAGGCTTGCTTTCTACCTTCATGTTGGCAAGGGCATCCTGCTGTTGGTTGCCTTTGTCATAAAAGCCATAGCTTCCGGCCTTTAGTTCGCCTGGCTTCAATCTTCCGTCGGGACGGTCAATTACAACTGGCGCACTATTGGCAAAGAATGGTCGATCGTTGATTCTGCGAACATGATACCTGTCTCTTCCAAACAACATTCCGAAGACTGAGTTGTCAAATCTTCCAAAACCTGGTCCTGAAAATGGACGAAAACGTGGGTCGCCCATATAGCCGTATTCTCCTACGTTGAGTCGATGACCATTCAATCCCATGTTAACTGGAGAATTGGCATTTCTTGCTGCTACAAAGGAACCTGGAATGTAATAATCGTTCTTCACAATAGAAACAAAAGTGTTGTAGGCATTCTTGTCCCATACGGTTGTTCCTCCGTTCATCAAGGCTTCCAACTGCTTTTGGTTGATATTGTAATATCTTGGCTGCGAAGAGTTGTGTGACATGGTGACAAGCTGATAGGTGCCTGTCTCTGTCATTGAAATATGGGCTTGCATACCATTGGCATTCAATACGCTTTGCAGCTGTGGGGCTACATCCGTGGCTCGTGGATTTGTGTTTGTTCTTATGGTTCTCATACCTTATTATATTTATATAGGAAATTTTCCTCTTCCATAATTGCTTATGGAAAAGGAATGATGTATGTTATTTTGTTTCTTCTTTGTACACGATAACACAGGTGTGTCGATTGGCGGTGTATGGTTTGTAAAGGTTGATGCCGCCTCTGCTGATGCCTTGCATCTTGCTTTTATCTACTCCTGCCTTCATAAGTAGCTTGGCAATATACTTTGCACGCTTCACGCTGAGTGCTCTGTTGTGCTTCGGTGTGCCAGTCTTGCTGTCTGCAGCTCCTATAATCTTGACACTTAGATTGTTCTCCTTCACAGCTCCTGCTATTTCTCCTATGTTTACCAGTTGTTGCTTGTCAACAAGGTTGGTGGAGTTTATCTTGAAGAAGAATAGAATAGGTGCGTCCAGTTGAATGCCACTGTTCTCGACGGCTTGCTCTTCACTTGCCATTCTGTCTCTTAGCTTTCGAAGTCCATCAAAACTGTTCTTGGGATAGTTGGTCAAGTCTGTTACGCCTTGGTTGTCTGTGTCTAAGACCTCCAAAACAGGCTTACGTTCATATCCTTGTTTGCCGATACCGATGGTGAGTCCAACGGTTGCTTGGAAAAGGTTGTCACCGAAATGCTTGTTTTTCCCTAAACCATCAAACTTTTGGTAGGTACTGGTTCCTCCCAATTCGGCGGTAACGTGCAAGCGATTGGTTGCCCTGTAACTGCAGAGTAGGCCGTATGAGAGGGCAAACGGAATATGGTGTAGCTCTGAGTTGTGAATTACACCAGCTCCAATATATGGAACCAAGTCCCATCTTGGAAGTGGATCGTAGGTGGTTCTGTAGAAACTCGATACGTTGAGCATCAAGTCTCCATGGTAATTTTGGAACTTCATGGCTTCATCGATTGCATTTGTGAACTTGAACCCTTGGTACACCAGGCGTGTTCCAAAGAAACGTGAATGCCATTTACCCAAACTGAATACCATGGTAGGACGTGTATGGCCAAAGAAGTCTGTGCATCCTACTGGTGCTCCAGAGAAGGTGGACATACCAGCCTTGATGCTGCCAAACCAATTGCTACCTATACTGGATAACTTATATTTCTCTTGTCCGGAAAGGAATGGCTTGCTGTCTTTCTTTTCAGTTCTGCCATTGGAGAAAGAGGATGCCTTGATATATTCCTTCTCATTCTCTCCATAAACTACCTGTGCCTTGGCTGTGCTGCCTATTACCAATAAGGCTGCCAGCAAAATCTTTAATTTCTTCATTTTATTTATTATTATAGTTTTGTCTTATGTTACATTTTCTCAGCTTCTATATCGTATAGATAAAGCTTATGTTGAAGAATGATGCTCTCGCATTTCTTCACATAGTCTTTTCTAGTCGCATAGCCTCCTGCCTTGATTGCGACAAGCCAGTTGTGATAGTCTGTTGGCTTGTATCGCCAACAGCGAGCGTATCTGTCACTCATCAACAACCTGGAATGATACTCGATGCTTTCCTCTGCCGAGGAGAAATTGCAGAATTTCTCGTTTTTGCGGTCATCATCATGAATGCTGTAGGGTAGGCCTCTTCTGAGCCAGTTGCTATTGGCCTTTATTCCAAAGAAATTATAGCCTATTTGTGCCAGGCTGCTGTTTCCCCATCTGCTTTCAAACGCCATCTGTGCCAGTATAACAGAGGCTGGTATGCCGTATTTTCTTTGTTGGCGCATGGCCGCTTGGGCATAATGCTTGATGAAATCATCGGGCGTAAGCACTTTGTCTTCGTCTATCTTCAATGCCTTGATGGCTTTCTCTCTCGTCTCTTTTATGTAAAGAAGCAAGTCGTATGGGTCTTCCAAACGGCCCCGAAGCCTACAGGTGATATGCAGATGTGGCCCAGTGGAGCGTCCTGTAGTTCCGCTGATGCCTATTGGGTCTCCTGCATAGACCTTCTGGTTGTCGCTCACCCAAATTTCAGATAAATGGCAATAGCTTACCGTGTAATCGCCATACTGCATGGTGATATATTTCCCAGAGCCACTGTCGTAGCCTACGCCTTTCACGTAGCCATCGAACATGGATAGTACTTCCTCGTATCTTGCCCTAAGGTCAAGTCCCTTGTGTTGCTTGTGCTTCCCTGTGAAAGGATCAACCCTACTGCCAAAGGTGGAGTTTATCCTTATGCTTTCCAAAGGAAAACTCACACTTAGGTATTTGTCTATCCAGTAGTCCTTCATGTCTTTCTTTCCTTGCGCCATCCCCATCGGGGAATGGCAACATAGGAGAAATAGTAAAAATGAAAGAAATCTAATCATGCCTTATTCTTTATATAATAATACTTCTTTAGCTTGCAAAAGTAATATGAATGGAAGAAATTATGGGCGTAAATATAAAATAGCTTTTTATTTAACATATTCTTTTTCTAAAGACTTTTGTGTAAATTATTATAAATGAGGCTGCTCGCCCCCTTTAACCCCTCGGTGTTTTCAGGTATAGATTATTAAGGTTGAAGGCTATTTGTAGCAAGAGCTTTGATTTGGATAGGGATAAAATCTATGTTAAATAAAAAGGTATATCGTATTTGTGGAAAGCCTTGATAAGAAAATGTGTACTTTTGCCGAAAACTTTAAACAAGAATAAGATTATGAACGAATTGAAATTTTCTGAAAGCGAAATTCCATACGAGGAGTTGGCTAACTTCGGACTCTCACAGGAAATGATAGACGACTTTCCTGAAAGTATTATGAATAAGTTCCTTTCTGGGCAAAGAACTCCCTTGCTCCCTATTGAGAGAGCTGATTTTGATGGAGTTGTCCACAAGGATTTTGCTCGAATCCGCTTACAGCAAACAGAGGATGGGCTTCATCCAATGTTCTTGCCTCTCATCGCAAAGAACAATCTTGAGTATTTTACGGAGGAACAGAAAACCGCTTTGCAAAACGGACAAGTTTTGAAGGTGTTGCTACCGTCGAACAATTCCTGGAACTATGTGCAGCTCGATGGGGCTACAAATGCTACCATTTCTGTAAAGGCAGACATCATTGACCAGAACTTATCTACATTGGCTAACAAGGTGGGGCTTTCTGAAAGTGAGGTTATGGAACTTGAAGAAGGAAAGGTTGTTACCAAGGGAGAGGAAGGCAAGATGTTTTCTGCCGGCATCGACTTGAACGAGGAAACTGGAATCCGTAGTGTCAACGGTGATGCTCAAAAGTGGCAGGAGGAAAAAGATGGCAACGTGATGCTAGACAAGTATAACTTTGGCATCTATGGCTGTTGGACAAAGGATGACAAAGGCATGCTTTCTTATGTCCCGGAGGATGAATATTCCGAGGAGATGTGTGTGGCACAGGATGCTGCTATAGAAAAGGCTAAACAAAGTCGTGGAATACATATGTAATTAAGGCTAGATTATATGGAAATTGTAGGTTTTGTGGACGAGGAACGCCTGAATGGTATGTTCCTGTCGAGAGATATAACGGAATTGGATTACGTGAAGCATCATTCCCAAGGGATGTTGGATGCTTACTTTTCCTTCATTGCCGACAACAACCTTCCTGACAACAACACTTCTGCAACAAAATTCCTAGAGGAGGAGAATGTCAGCTATGGAAATGAGGAGGATGAAGGGAATGATAATCAACAAGAGGAAGTGGATGTGCCTTCTTATGTTGACATCTACCGAAAGTGGGTAGATGAAAATGAAAAGGTGAATATTCTCCTTACTGGGTGTGAAGAGGCTGCTATTGTTACGCTTTGGAGATACAATAATCCAGCTGCGAGCAAAACGGACTGTGCCGTTCAAACGCATCTACTAGAAGACAAGGTCATCGAATGGTGGGACACCATTGATTTTGTCAAGGGTGCAATGGGAGATGGACACTTTTCTTTGATAAATCCAACTTTGGCAAATATCAAAGAATTGATTTTTGATGCGGCCAATCAGGCTTGCATGGAATAGGTTTTACGATAACAGTAAATAGAGTTTTTCATAAATGTAAAGTTAAATGTCAGTCCCTCGCTGCTTGTGAAAGTAGCGAGGGATTTCTTTATCTGTGCAAATGTCTCTTCTCTTGCCTAGGAACTTCGTCACTTTGCTCCTGGCTTTCGTTGGAGCTTTGTTTTTGGTCTGGGGCAAGGTTTTCTTGGCTTTCAACAATGCCGTTACCGTCAATATCTACTTCTACTGGCGTGGAAGAACGGAGGTCAATGTCTTGGCTTCCTCCTTTTTTGAGAATGTCGATACGTTGTATGATGATCTGCGACGCAACATCTGCAGAAGATAATACTTGCTTGGTGTAGCTTGGGTCTTTTCTTAGACGCTCTTTCCACATGGATGTTTGCTGTGGCGTTGTTACATCAAAGTGGTTCTTTTGACCAAGGATGACACTGCCAACCAAGGAAACCAATTCTTCTCTGGATAGTGACTCGAAGCTGGTCTTTCTTGCCTCTGCCTTTCTGGTGCTTCTTGTCAGTCCCATTCCTAAGTCTCGATAGAAATCTTGCTCTTTCTCATAGTGTTGAACAGGTGCCACATGGATGGTGTCGTTCTTCGCACTGTAGGAGGCAAGGCTAGGCTTGCCATCGAAGGCAATAGCGGTCTGCCATGCTCCTTTGCGGAGTAGTTGGCCCAGTTCGTTACTTTGCTTGTAACGATTGGAGGCGATGCTATCTAGTTTTAACTCCTCGTAATCCTTCGGGTGCAAGATTGGATAGTTGGTTTGCTCGATGTTATATAACTCTGTTACACCAACTTCTTCTATGATAGGGAAGAAGGTGGCATCTGACTTCACCAGCAAGTTGTTTGCCTGGATATCTTCCTTGCTTATATAAATAGGTAAGGTATAGGCGTTCTTTTCTGCGTCCAAGGCCAGCATGAAAGAATCCATTCCTTGGTATGCCTTCTTGCTTAGGTCGCATGGAACCTGCTTGTCGCTCTTTATCCATGGCATATCGCCATAGGTGAGTTGAAGGGATAGCTTATCAGCCATCATCTCTCCATAACGCTGATAGGCCGCTCTTTGCTCTACTTCTGGACGATGCCATCGACCATTGTCTTTTTCCTCTACGGAAACATAATATGGCTTGGTCTTGCCCTTTTGTTGAGCGACTTCTTCATAATTGAGAGGGTAGAGACCTTTGGTGTATTCATACAAGACTCTATCTGCTACTTCTTCTGCGGATGTATAGTGAATGTGCAAAAAGTCAGACATGACATTCCAGAACTTTGAAACGGCATTGTTCATTTGAGTGACGGCCTGGGTCTCTGCGGTCTTCTCGTCCATACTCTTGTTGCTAGCAACAATTTCCTTAAGCTTTGACTCCAAACGCTCTGCGCCTCTTCTTCCAGAATAGGTGGCAAGGACTTCCTCGGCAATGTCATCGGTGGCAATAAGCTCGGTGTGGAGGTCTCTTACTTCGTTCCAGAGGTTCGACTTTTTCATCATGCCTACGACATTCTTCCATTCTTTCCTGTTCCTGTCTTGCAGTGCTTCCGCCCACAAGTGGGTGTACTCATGTACTGGTGGCTCAAAGCCCTTTGCCTCAGGATAAAGGTAAATCTTTCCTTGATAGGTGAAGCCCAGTAGCTTGCCGTCAGGAGTGCGTAGTTCTTTATGCTGCCTTCCTCTAGGGGATATGTTTATCTCGTTGGCATTGGCCAAGTCGGTGTATTCTCCTCTGTCCAGGAGGTCGAAGATTCCTTTGCCGATGTTCAAAAGGCGTTGGCGGTCTGGATTGTCATAAACGTATTCCTTTACTTGGGAATGTTTGTTTGCCTTGAACTTTGTTTCGGGAGAATCTTCTACTTTTATAACGATAGAATATCCTTCGGCCGCTCTTCCTCCTTTTTTGATGATGCTGAGTGCGTTAGCTCGATGATCAGAAAGACGGACTGTTGTTTTTTCTCCTTTGTCGTTGGAAAAATTAATATATTCAGAAACTTGAACATCTTTACCGTGAGGGTGTAACCCTATGCCTTTATATAACTCTTTTGTAAAATTGCTGGCGTTAATACCTATATTTGTATTAAAAGATGTTATAAAATGGGCTAAATTCCCAAGAAATAGATACTTAGATGGAAATTTTTTATTATCTTTGCCATCAGAAGGGGCAACGCTCTGTGCGCCATCAGGAGACGTTCCTGATGGGAGGTACCCACGACGGTGGGAGTCGGCTGAGTTTCCAATATTGGATTTGAGAGATTGCTCCTTTCCTAGACGGTGCAGTTCTGCGATTCGCTTGTCGATTCGTGAGATTGCATCGTCTTTTTCTTTTTCCGTCAATCTCTGTGGCGCAACCTGTCTAGAACTCTCTTCCTTCACTTTCTTAGGTGCATAGTTTACATTGCCAAAGAAGGACTTAATGGCTTTTTGGTCAACTTCTTCGGCATTTATGTTCTTTACCTCTTTGAGGTCATTCTGTTTGGAAGCGGCTTCTGCATCCTGTAGTGATTCCTTTGGTGACTCTCTTTTTGCGGCTACAGGTACAGGTTTGACAGGAGTCTGACCTCTTGCCTCGATATTCAGAATTCTGTCAAGTTTTTCTAGCTTGCTCACTTTATTTGTGTCGATGACACCATCATGGTCTTTGTAAGCTTCAACCATATTTTGTAGTTCTTGCTTGAAGTTCATGAATGATGATTGAAGGTCTGCTATGAGTTCAGCTTTGTCTTCTGCAGCTAGTGGCAAGGTTCCTTGGGCGTAGCTTGAATATTCCTCCTCGGCACTATAATATGTACCGTAAAGGCTATCTACTTTGGAACCATGTGGAAGAAGCTCCTTGTTTCCGGACAGAATGTCCTCTTCGTCCTCCATAGATTCCACATAGTCCTTCATCTTGGGGATGCTCAACTCCTTTCGAAGGCGAGATTGCTCATCCAAGCCCTCGAAAAGCAAGGCTTGCATTAATTCAACGCTTTCTTTTCCATGCAACGGAATTTCCTTGTGGGTGTTGAGATTGAAAGCTATAACTCTGCCGTCGTTGGTAGCAGTAACGGCATTGACTGTTCCCTCTCTAGCTTCAAGCAAAGGTGTGTTGTTCTCCTTGGCAAAGATTTTGTCTTCACCAAGTTTGTTGCCCAGAACATTCACTAGCGAACGAGTTAAACCATTAACCTTCTCGTTATTTATTGCATGTGCAATGCTGTTGAGCAAACTCTTTGCTTTGTATGCGTTGTCCTCGTTGATGGTAATGCTACTTAAAGCGTTGCTGTGGTTGGTGTAAACGCTAACTTTAATATCCTTTTCACTGGTGAGTGACCATGAAACTGGAATAACTTTTCCATCGAAGAAACCTACAGGGTGGGCTGTGCGTAATTCCATAGGAATACTGCCACCTATTGTTGGGGGATAGGTTTGGCGCAAAAGATTGTGCATTCCTTTGTAAAGCTCCTTGCCGTCTTCGAAGTTGGCAAGTTTCTCTTGAAATTCCTTTTGTCGCTCTTCTTCCATGATGGTATATTTTTCATTCAGCGACTTATGAAAATCAGCGTAGGCAACTTTTTCTTCGTTTGAGGAAAGACTACCATCTTCCCATTTCTTCAGAACAAGACTTGGGGCATCAAAGATCAGTCTTCCTCTGTCATAGGAGTCAATCTTAATGATGCTTTTGTCATTATTGGACACAAAGTATTTGCCTACAAGGCTTTGTGCCTCGTAGTCTTGCGCCATGTTCTCGTATCGTTCTGGAAGTTCATATCCTCGCTCCTTCAGAAGTAATAATCTTCCAATCTGTCTGTCTTTTGTGTCAGGTGTGAGCTTTCCGTCTATCCATGTAGCCATCAATCCATTTTGCCATTTGACGGCGGCAAACTTTGTAGGGGATGATTTATCCTTTCCTTGTTCAAATGCCCATTTGCCAATGGAAACAGCCCATTGGTCAATAAGGGAACCCTCTTTGTTTTGTGAAAGATACTCTAGCTCTTCTGGGCTGTAGAAATGGTTCTTTGGGAATGGCTTCGCTTTTGGGGTGGTATGTTCTTTTGCTCCACCGAATAGCTTCTGCCATCCGCTCAGAAAATTACTAATGATGTTTTGCTTTTCTTCTTTTGCCATTATTTCTTGCTTTGTCTTAAACAAACAGAAGGTAGTACCATCTTTCATGATGACACTATCCCTGTTTGTGTTCTTGTTATTTCTTTGGGAATATCATGTGTAGGATGCCAATGGCTCCTACTGCCAAAACTCCAAATATATAGATGAAGTGGAGAAATCTATGACTGTGCTGTTTGCGCTGTTCCATTTGCATCTGTAGTTTTGTTCAAGTCCCAGGCAGCAATGCTCTTTACCTTGCATTCTATCTGAAGTTCTCCTTTGAAGATGCCTAGTTGCAAGTCTCCATGGACTTCCACGTACTTCTCTGCTGCAAAGTAATCCTCATGGATAGGGGAGAAGTTTACAAAGCTTACCCATGTAAACTCTCTGTTCTCTCCCTCTTTGTCAGAGGAGAATGCTGCGAACGACTGAAAGTCCTTGCCTTTCTTGTCTTTCAGCTCCTTGATGCCTTTCTTGCTTACCTTGCCTCGGAACTCCATGCTTCCCTCCAATCGGTCATTGGTAGTGGACTCGTTTACCTCGATGTTGGAGTCGGTGCGAAGGTTCAGGTAGATGTTTCCGTCGTGTTTTCTGATGTACATCACGCCGTTTACCGTTACCTTTCTGCCAGCGGAGTAAGAGGCGGCTGTCTCTTTATTTCCTGGCGCAGACACCGTTGCCCATACTTCTTTCGCTGTTCCATCCTTTCCCAGCAAAGGAACAATCATGCCGAAGGAGATGAATTTCTCTCCATCCTTACTCTGCTTCTCTTCTGCGGAACTGCTGATGGTTCCACATGCTGTTACGTTACACTTAATCATATTTTTATTGTTTTATATGTTTATATAAGTATATAATTATTTCTTTATTTATGCGAGGCGTTGGCCTTGTTGCTGCTGTTGCTCTGGGGATTCCGCATCAAATTGCATGGATGCCGTTGCCTGTGCCTTTTCTACATCTTGGCGAGTCATCTTTACTAGATTGCTATTTTCCTCGTCTGGCGATTGCTGTTTAAGCTGGCTTTCGGCTTCTTCCTCGGCTTGTATCTCCTCGCTGCTTCTCAACTGCATGGCTACTGTAAGGGCGGCAGAGAACAGACTTCCTATAAGTGAAGAGATTGGGTCTCTTCCAGAAAGGTCTTCTCCGTTGTTGCTCATTAGCAATGACAACCATTTTGTGGGGTCGTTACTGTTGGTGATGGATGCCAGAAGTGCTTGTGTCGGGTCTGACGCTTGTTGCTGATAGGATGGGGCTTTGCCTCCTGCAAACAGCATTTGACTGCGGTAAGCGGCTAACGCATCGTTTCCATTCTTATCCAGGGCTGCCGCTTGATTACTTCTAACCTCCATTTCAGCGAGGTATAACTTAGGGTCAAACTTCTCCCAATTTCCATTGGCATTGAGGTATTTTGTCTCAAAATGTAAGTGTGGCCCTGAAGAGCGGCCTGTGTTGCCTGAGACTCCTATTTGGTGCCTTGCATTTACTATGTCGCCTGGTTTTACGCCAATTTGATTGAGATGCATATAGGTGGTCTGGATTTTTGTTCCATCTTGCCTGTCATACTCGATTACTACATAGTTTCCTGCTCCCTTGTCTTGTTTGCCAACGGTAACAACCTTTCCATTGTCTTCGGTTGCATATACAGGATAGTTTTTCCCTTGCGTGGAGAGGTCCAGCCCTCCATGCTTATGCCCTGGTCTCTGTACTCCAAACTCAGAACTGAGTTTTACGACAGATAAATCAATAGGCAAACCCCAATTGCCTTGCAAGGGTGTTAGGGTTATAACAGAGGTCGTTGACGACTGACCTCTAGCATATCCTGTTACCAATCCTTGGCTTTGGGCTTGCTGAATGCCTATTTGATCATATTTTCCTAGCCCATACTTGTTAATCTCGGATATAAGCTTGGAAGCATAGTCTGGATCTGTGGCGTAGCCGCCAGCCTTGATGCCGTTTGCCCAAGAAACATAATCGGTGGGCGAATAGTTCTGGCAGTGGCTGTAGCGGGATTTCATCAAGACCTTGGAGTGGTCTTCGATGCTTTCCATCACATTGTTGTATCTGCGGAACTTCTCGTTTGGACGGTCATCGCTGTAATAGTCGTAGGCTCCAGTCCAACTGCTGCCAACCTTTACACCGAAGAAGTTGTTGCTCCTTCTTGCAGGGGTAGATGTGCCAAAGCCGCTTTCCAAACCCATCTGTGCCAAGGTGATGGAAGCTGGAATACCATATCTCTTCTGTTGCTCGATGGCTACCTGGGCATACTGGCTGTAAAACGCTTGCTTGTCTAATGCCATTTATGATAGTTTTATGAGGGCGCACCTTTAGATGCACCCTCGTGTATTACATATGTAGGCCTGTTCTGTGAGTTTCCGTAACAGTTTCCTGTACCTTGTTCTCAGGGGCAGGCTTTTCCTTAATCTCTACTTTCTCTGATTCGCTAACAGCCTGTTGAGATTGCTCTTCTTCCATGCCTCTTTTCAGCATAGGCTCGAAGATGACGGCGGCCAAAGCCCTCTTGTAGGCTCCCATATCTTCGGCAAGCCACATCTTTTGCCATTGTTGCTTGTTGATAGGAGCTTGTACACGCTGCCCATTGATGGTGGCAAAGATGAGCTTCTGCTTGGCATCCTGTGCGCTCGATGTTATGGAAGGACGCTCTATGAGCTTCATATCCACATCAACCTTCTTAGGGGTGATAAGGTCTAGCTTGGTGTCAGGATGCTTGGTGGCCATCTCGTAATATCTTTGTGCTAGGGCATTGTGGACTATTGCCTGTTTGTCCGTCTTGATTACGTTGTAGAACGTGTTCAAGTGCTCCTTGGCAGGATATACAGAGAAAGAAGGCTCGTTCTCTGGCTTGATGAAGAAGGCATATCTACCGTTGTCATCCTTGATGGCTTGGAAGTTCTTGATGATTACTTCTTTCTTTGGGGCGGCTTGTTTCTCTACATCAAGTGTATGATGGGGAACCAACTCATACTGCTTCAAGTTGTTGAGCGTGACTTCTTTCCCTTGGAAATAGGAGTTTGGCTTATTCAATCCAAGTGAACCACCGGCATTATAGAACCTCACATCGTCAATGCCTTCTTTCTTCAAGGCTATGGTGATTCTGTCCTTTCTCATGCCAGGAACCTCGTTGTTCACTTCCAAGGATGCTCCAGCAGGGAGAATGACATCTGCTTCTTTTCGCAAGATGTCTTTTACCACTACTATTTCCTTGGTCTCTATGTTTGGCAGCTTGGCCAAGTCTTGGGAGATGGAATATTTTGATGGTTTCTCCATCGTCTTTCCTGGAAGCTGTCCACGGATGGATTCATAGTCAACCTTTCGCTTTGCCACAAGGTTGTCAATGGTCTCTACAGCATTGTTCACATCTCTTTCTACTATTCCCAAGAGTTTTGGATTTTCCTTTATCTCTCGTTCCCAATAAGGAATAAGTTTCTCATTCTCCTTTGAGAGTATGGCAGGAAGTCCCTGGCGAGCCATCATAACTCCTGCTGCAAGTTCTCTCACCAGTTGCTCATGCTTGGCATCGTCCTCTGGGAGGAGGTTGTTTCTGCCCGAACGGTCAAGACGGTTCTCTGTACCTGTGGCTGCAACCACGGCTCTGTAGATGTCGTTTGCTTTGTAAAGGGCAGCCATCTTTTCATTTCCAACTTCGCCTTTCATGCCGCTTACGACAATCTTGTCTTCCTTGGAATCGTATTTGGCATCTTGCAAAACCATCACTCGCTCATATTGCATACCGCTTTGCTTGGCCACTTCCTTGGCAGTGGCGTATGCTTTGTTCAGTATTGCTTTTGTGTCGAAGCTTTGGCTGACTGTCTTCTTTGATTCCAACTGGTCGCATATGGCTACTCGTTCTCCTGCTCGGATGAGTTTTGGAAGGTAGGTGTCAAGTGCTTGATGTGGAAATCCTGCAAGATGGAAGTCTTTACTTTCATTCATCTTGGTCAGGGTGATTCCCAACACTTCCGAACCTCGCTTGGCATCCTGCTTGTACATCTCATAGAAATCGCCAATGCGGAACAATAGAAGTGCATCGGGATGCTTGCCCTTCAACTCTTTCCATTGTTTCATAATAGAAGAGTATTTCCCTTTTTGCTCTTTCTCGTTTTGTGAAAGCTGCGCTCCCTTGTTCTTCAGAATTTCCACGTAAGCGTCATGGTTGTTGGCGTTCATGGTGGTTTGCTCTACATTGTAGATGTTCTGCATAACTCGTGTGGCATGTTTGGTATAGAAAGACTTCTCGTCATCAGGAAGTTTGTCAAACTGCTTGCTGGTGATGACTTCGTCCTTATCCATGGCGTTCTGATACCCCCAACTAGTCCAATGGAACTCCATGCCTTTCTCGTTCTGCTTTACAGGCATGTGGTTCTCCTTGGCAGGATTATAATAAGTATAGACATTCGTCTTATACTTGTTGGCATCCGAATTGAGGTTCATCATAATGTTGTTGTAGGCCGTGATAGGGGTGTGGGTGTTGATGAACTCTGCATTACCTTTCTGGGATTTGTTCATCCAAATTCCCTCATTCTGCTTGGCAGCAGATAATGCTCCAACGAGAAGGGCTGCATGGGTAAGGGCTTTGGCTGTCGCCTCGCTGACCTCTTTTGATTCCTCTTTTTTCTCTTGTTGCTCTTTCTTCTCTTCTGCTGCGGCTTGATTTGCCTTGTCCTTTTCCTGCTTGTCTTTCTCGGCTTCTTGCTTATGGTGTTCCTTGTGAACCTCTTCTTTCACAATGGATGAAGCCTTTTTCTCTGCTTCTTCCATAGGAACACCTGTGGATGCTATCTGTTTGGCCTTACCTACGACATCTGTCTGGATATAGCTGTCTTCACGAGGAGTTTTCTTTTCCTCGCTCGCCTTTTTTGCTTGATATTCAGTTGACAACTCTTTGTATATGGCAGACATGTTTTCTGCCTTGCTGAGAGCAAAGTCGTAATCGTGGACATAAGTTTCTATGAAAGAACCATCATTTAACTTTTCTCCTACTATGACTTTGTTGTCGCTAGCGTCATAGTGGTAATCTAGAACCTTCCCATTCGGCATGGTGAATTGAGGTGTCAAGTCTTCTCGAAAGCTCTTGGCTACAGCCTTTGCCTCTGGGGATGGAATCTCTACTAAAGGCTTTACGCCTTTTTCCAAGCCCATCTGCTGGTCAATGAACTTCACTGCATAGCTTGGAGTCTTTGGCATACCGTAACGCTCGATGGCCTCTCGGATGTCATTCTCACTGTACTTTCTCAACAAGTTGTAGGTTCCACCTACTGAATTGTTATATACAACAGCATAGTTCTCATCATCAATGAGAACATCATCACCATAGTCTGGTGTCATGCTGGTCTCTACATGCTCCAAGTCCATGCTGTCACCTTGATCATATTCTTTCGCCAGGGCAAGGATGCCTTCATAGTTCTCGGCATCCTTTAGTTTGTCAAACTCGGCGGTCTCGGATTCCATCTGAAAGTAGTTGTAGGACGAGAAATATTTCTTCTCATCCTTTGGGTCAAGCTGTATGGTCTGACCTTGCTCCTGGTAGTCATTTCGAGAAAGAACCTTGTTCATATTTTCTTTTTCCATGAGAAATTCTTTTCCAAATTTTTCCTCGATGTTGTTATGGTAGGAGGTTACCACCTCCTCGGCTTGTTTGATTCGATGAACAATTTGGCGTTTTGCGTCATTGTCCACAACATCGGGATATAATGCGTTGATGTTTGAATACGCTGCCTCTATGTTGTAGAGGCTTCTGCCTTCCTTGTGGCTATAGCGGAGGTTAGGCAAGAAGTCTGCTCCTGCTTCTATGATTTCCTTGTTGGATGCCTGGTTTATCCAAGCTCCTACATTGGAATTCCCCTTGTAATAGTCTCGTAGCTCGGGAAGAGTCTTCACAGACAAAACTGTATGCTCACTGTTGGGAGTGGAAGTTATAGTTTCCATCAATGAAGTGAAGTAGTCCTTTCCTTGTGAAAGGATTTCAGTCTTTGTCTCTTTTTCCTGGAATTGCTTCATGTTTGAAAGCTCTTCCCACACATAGCCTAAGTTCTGGTTTATGCCCTGGCTGTGGTCATAGTTAGTGCAGTGAACTTTTTCCTCACCTTCTGATGTTTTATATGCAACTTCAAGAGTGTCTTTCTCTTTGTTGTAGTCAACGGTGAGAATGTCGCCAGAGGGCATTGTAATCTTGTTGTTGACGGAAGGCCATACCTTGGCTATGACCTCTTTCTTAGCATCTTCCTCCTTCAGGTCTTGAAGTTGTTGCTCATTCTTGTTTTTTTCTTCCACACCATCAAGAGAACCATCCAACAGGGCCTTTTCTCCTAATTTCCGGCGTTGCTCGTCGATGTGTTCTAAAACCATCTTGGATGATTTGTTCACATCTGACATCACCGACTTCAAGAACTTCGGGTCTTTCTTCAACGAACCTATCCAATTTTGGAGATAAGCTATGTTGTTCTCTCGTATTCTGCTATCAAAACCCATGGCATTGCCTATGAGGGCTGATGTAAGCTCCGCAACAAGTTCTTCCTTGGCGTATTGGTCTGAGCCAAATTGGTCTATCTTTACGATGCCATCACGACCAAGGCGTGACTCGTGACCTGTGGAGTGAGCCATCTCATGAATGGTGGTGCCGTAAAACTCCATTCCGTCCTTGAAAACATCCTCTGGGGTATTGCTGATATTGAACTGCTTTTTGGAAGGAACTACTATCTGGTCTCTTTTGGGACTATAGAAAGCGGATTCATTGAACTTCTCGTATTCTATAGGACACACCCAAGACTGTTCTTTCAGGAGGTTGTCGAAGGCCTCGTTCTTGTACATTCCTACCTCGTCCTTGATAGGCTCTGACTTGAAACGCTTCAAGATGGCATCGTATTTTTCTTTGTTGACCTCTTCCAGGTTGGTTTGATCTATGTTCCATTCGTTATATACCTTCAGATAAGGGCGAACGGTGCATTCGGCTTGCTCCTCCTTTGTCATGTTACGATAGTCGCTTTCTGACAGTTTCTTGCCGTCCTTGTCCTTGATTCGCAAGTCCCACTTGAAGATAGGAATACTGTGCTCGCCTTTCTTGATCATGCCTCCTGCATCCCTTATCTGTTTGATGGTAAGGTAAACTGGCATTCTGTAATGCTCCATCGTGGTGTGGATTTGGCACAGGAAAGCATTGCTGCCTGTATAAGGGCGACCCACGAGATTCTGAGGCAAGCCGAACTGGGCTGTGCGCCCATCCGTCCAACCTTTCTTCCATTTGCTTTCCTTCATTTGCTCCATTCTTGCGATGAGCATGTCGGAAAACTTCTGAAGGGCGTTGTCTATTCGGTCAACTTTCCCTTCCTGCTGCTCCGAGGCTTGTTGAGATGATTCTTTTTTTGCCATTGTATTTTTTTATTTATTGGGTTGTTTTTTATTTCCAATGGCAAAGTAACTGATTAAATACAAGATAGGTGGTATAAAAACGATATACCTTTTTATTTAACATATTCTTTTTCTATAGATATTTATGTAAACGATTATAAATGAGGCTGCTCGCCCCCTTTAACCCCTCGGTGTTAATGCAAGGGTATAGATTATTGAGGTAGATGTAAAACAAAAGCGATACTCCGACTTGGAAATACCGCTCTAACTTAATGACAAACTAAAACCTCCCGATTCTCTCGAACCAGGAGGTATTTCTAAAAATAATATAACTGGCACTTAACACCTATTTAATACCCATTGATTGGGTTGTTGTTTCTTCTTGGCTCATATGCTGCTCATAATTCTGCGATGCCAATGCCTTGTTCTCATCATACTTGCGAAGGACAGCATTCGCCAATGTGTTGATAGGGATGGCTCCCTTGTTGTAAGCGTCTGCAGCATCTCTTGATATGTTGATGACGCTAGGCACGCCGTCGATAGTGGCTATCATACTGCTTCCCTTCATCGCTGGATTCACTATTCTTGAATTCAAAGGCTCGTCAGGATAAACCTTGTAGGTCTTTGCTACATTGTTACTTTTTGCTAAACCATCGCTGATGGCAGCATGACCTGCTTTATTCAAGATGTTTGCACCGCCAAATCCTATGAGCAGCAGCTTCAGGAGAGGATTCTTTACGAACATTCCTCCCACTATGGCAGCCAATGGCATCAGGTTGTCCTGAAGCTTTAGGTTTGGAGTCTTTCCTGTGAACATTCCTATAATCATATCAGGAAGCATGGCCAATACATAGCCTAGATTCTTGCCGATGTCCCCAAATCCATTAAGGCCTAAGCTTTCAAAGGCGTTGCCCCAGCCACCAATGTTCGGATTTTGCGCAGTATTCTGTGTTGTACCGTTTGCTTCTGTTCCCATTACGCCGTTTTGCGCATAAGGTCCCGAAGCGTAAGGGGATGCCGTTGGGGTTGCCTGGGGAGAGGAAGTTGGATGCTTACGAATTGATGACTGGCCAGGATTGTTTATCTGGTCATTGAGCGCAGACATGTTTTTGTCCAATGTCCCCTTTTGGGCATGAGCTGCATTCTTGGAGGATCGTTGCTCTACGGCAACTGCTGCCCTTGCATAGTCGTAGGCTCGTTGACTCACTTCCTTCAAGGTCATCTTCTTGCCTCCAAACATCCTTACTTGTTTTTGCTCTCTAGACATTTCCAGGGCACAGGCGTAGAAAGAGGATGCCAACGCCCTGTTTTGCTTGCTGCTGTTGCTCAACATCCAAGCTGGAACTTTGCTGTTTCCGTTGAATGGCACACAATGTTTGGAGAGATTGTTCTTGATGGTGGAGAGAAGCTTTTGGGAATTACCCTTGTGTTCCGCCAATAGGGCGTTGCTTTCTTTCTTTATGGTTAAAGATGTGTTTGGGGGTGGCAACTTTATCTTTTTTGCAAGTCCACTATTGATGTTCATCATCAATTCCGTGCCATTCTTTTTGTATCTCTTTGCTCCGGCCTGTATTTTTGCAGAAGCATTCTCGTCACCAAAGATGGTACGGTTATCCTTCTTCTCTTCATCCTCAGTTCCCCATAGCTTGCCATAAATATGGAGACCTCCTTGGCAAATCTTGTCGGTTAACCACCAACCTGCAGCTTTTTGACTTACCTTTACCACACCCTTGGCTACGGAAGAAGTTGCCTTTCCTACACCTCCTAGGGTGAGTGCTGCATCTATTCCGTAACCAGCAATCGTTCCTGCTGTTTTTGAAACAACGGATGGATTGTAATATTTTTCCGCTTGTTCATCAACCTTTTGCCCAATGGCTCCTTTCTTTAGGCTACCAAAGTCGCCCATGCCAAGAATGCTCTCCGAAAAGGCTTTCTTGGCTATGTAAGTTGCGGTGTTGGCAGGAACCTGCTCCCTAGCTAATTGTTCCACCATCAATTTTTGAAGGCGATTGGCGCAGTAGTTGTTGGCGTAGTTTTCCAACGCCTTGGAGTCTCTACCGCCATTTTTCGCAACAAGGCTTTCATAGAAAGATGTAACGAAAACGCTGTAGTCTTTCACTATCTTGGGGTCTTTGAACCAACGTTCAGAAGTCCTTGCAGCCAACTCGTCGAGCGACTTCTTGGTAAGTTGCTCTGCATCGTTCAACTTGGTGAACGAATTTGAAGCGGCACCAAAGTTAGGCAGTCTCTGAAGAGATTCATTAAGTTTTATGGCAGCGTTCTTCTGCTCTTGAAGGATTTTCTTTCGCTCCTGAAGAAGAGTGGCTGCCATATACTTGCTATAGTATTGCTGAAGACAATAGTCTATTTGGGATAAATCCTGTAAATTATTACCTTTTGCCATATTGTTTGTTGTTTACATTCCAAGAAGTTGACTGCGTGCCTGACTGATGGCCTTACGATATACCGTCATTTGCTTAGGGTAGAAACGTGACAGCCATTCATCCATGGACATCTCGTCATTGAAGAACTTCATGGCGAGTTGTCTGGTTATCTCGATGGCATTCTCGCCTTTTTCCCTTCCGTTAAACCAAGCTTTTGTCCAACAACGGATTCCTTGGTTGTCATAGTAAACGGAGGCGGTGCGTTCAACATCGTAGCTTTGTATGTCTATCTCAAGGTCTTTCAAAGGATCGGCGGTCAATCCGTCTTCTGAAGCTTGTGAAAGAAGTTTTTTTTTTCATTTTCGTCCCATGTCTCAGGATATATGTTGTGGTTCAGTGCCAGATAGCTGAGAAAATCATGGATAAGGATATCCTGAATTTTCTCGGCTAGGGGAACACTTCTTTCTGATAATCCGAGAGGGTTGGCTACGGATGGTATGCTCTCAAAGAAATAATTCTTGGAAGCTGCCTGGGCAAAGATGTTGCGCAGGGATGATTCTGCCCTTGGAGGAGGATTGTAAGCCCTGTTCCTTAAGTCGTTCATGTAGCTTGGAAGCCATCTGAGCATGAGCATCAAGATGGAAACATAGTCCTTGTCGAAACTGTTTTTTATGTTTTTTGTTCCCAAGGATTCTTCAGTAGGCTGTTTTTGGATTCCCATGGCGGCGAGTTGCTGGATGTTAGCCCATATCATGGAAAGAAAAACCATCGGGTCAATGTCTTGTCCATTGAATCGTATGCCGACATGAAGGAAATCGCCACTTTTGGCAATTTTATCACCTGCGGAAACGCTTTCACCATATCCTGTATATGCTTCTGCTAGATGCCCATAAGTAACTTCGTACTTCCCATATTTGGCTACGATGTAATTGTCATGAAGCGCATCGTTTCCTGCGCCAACAATCATACCAGAGGCTACTGCGTACAAATCTCTGTTCTTAATGGCGAAGTCAACACCTAGATGGTTAAATTCCTCGCCTGTCATGGGGTGACGCTGTTTGCCATATCCTAGTGTGGTTGGAAGCTCTTCTTTCTCCTCCAAGGCGAATGGCATCATGTAACCACTTCCGGATTCGAGGAGCATATCTTTAAAATTTTCTTTCATCTTATCTGTGATTTTTAATAGGAGATTGCTCTCCTGTATCTAATTATAGTCTTCTCATGCGAACAACAGTGTTCTCTTCTTCAACAGGCATCTCTGCTGTCTGAAGAGGTATTTGTTCGGTAACGTTCGCACGTGATTGCTGTTGTTGCTGATTTTGGTGTTGAGAAGCTGCCTGTTTTCCGTTTATGTTGTGTAAGGTCATTCCTCCCAGCAATAAACTGGCAGCTTTTCCCATCCAACCAAATCTACCGAACATCATATAGGCAGAAAGCAACAAACTGGCAATGTTCATCTTGCTCACGTTTCCACCGGACACTTGGCTTACTGCATTGTTCATGCCGTTCATCAAGGCATTCATTGAACCACCGCCTTGTTGATTGGTCATCTGCATCTGTGCCATGGATGGATAGGATTGCGCTGTTGGATCGTAATAGCCACCGTTGCCATTGGAAACCATACCGTTGCCTGAAAAGAAATTTCCAGCAAACTGCTTTCCGTCTTGGTACAGGCCGATTGCTTCATTGCCTATTCCTGCCACACCGTTTTTAAGATTATGGTAGAACTCCTGCCCCTCGTCGATGGTGGCTCCTCCTGCTCTTTTGATTGAATCATAGGAACCTTCGCCAAAAAGAACGTTGACTGCTTTCTCCGAGATTGACTTTTCGTTTCCGTAAGCATCCTTTTGGTCGCCGAATGCTAATCTTGATGCTGTGTCAACAAGTCCTTTTTCCTTGGAGTCATCCCCCAGTAACTTTTCTTTCGCAAATGTTAATGCACCTTTGTTGTAACCGAAATAGGGGAGGGACACAGCACCTGCTACAAGGGATGCCTTAGGATGCTTGGCGACGAACTCTGCTGTTCCTTTTACTGCGTGCGCTCCTGTTTTTACCGCACTCTTCACATAAGGGGCTGCTACCTTTGCTCCTGTAAGAATATGTGGGGCAGCGGTCTTGGCTCCTTTTAAGGCTGTTTCCAACAATGTTTTCCAATTTGCCATAATTTTGTGTTTGAAGATTAATATTCTGGATAATTCATCTCAATGATGGCTCTTACCTTGTGGCTCTCTGCCTTTGGCGTTGGCATGATGCCACCATTCACTGCGCTGCATAGCCAGGCTTGTGTGCCTGGGTTCTCCTGTACTTCCGTAGAAGTCCAATACCAACAGTCTGCATCCAAGCTGATAGGTTGTCCTCCGCATCTCTTTATGATGGGATTGATGGTCTTGGCTGCACTTTGCAGCAATCGTTGTTCTGCCACGCTTGGGATGTGGTCGCTTTGACCATACTCGTGGAAGTTCATCATCCTCATGGCTATCGGAGAGCCATGGCCAGTTTCATTGTCATAGCTTTGATACATGGCAACGGTATTGGAGAAGCCGTCGAACTTGGTGATGTCACCGCTCGTTCCGTTCTCCATTCCTATGGAGTCACAGAACATGCCGCTTGTTTCCTCCAGGTTTACCGCCAACACAGGATGATCTTTCGTCTTTTCGGCAAAGACTACTCCCACGGCTTTGCGCTTGCTTTGGTTGAAATAGGTTGCCGTGTCCATGCAGGTATGGTCATCGCAAAGGACATATCCTATATGCAAGTCCGGGTCGTATGGCTCATGATTGTCGCAGGAGGTCATGAAGGATGCCATCATAAGCATCCCCATGACAAAAGTTGTTATCTTTGTTTTCATTTTACACCTTATTATATTATAGGGGAACTTTCACGCCAAAGGATGCTCCTGTTCTGAACGTGTCCTTTCCTCTGATTACTACATCTTCCTTCACCTGGAAGAACAGGCTCCAACCGTTGTAGAGGTTATAGGTATGCTCGTAACCTACATGTCCTGCGGTTATCACTTTGTCCAGGTCGCTGCCACAGCTAACACCTATTCTTACACTTCCGTGGTGGTTTCTGCCTCTTGTAACACATGGCTTGTAGGCTGCACCCACAGTCCATGTGTTATAGTTGTGCCAGAAGGAGTCGCTTGTGACATGTCCTGCCTCCTCGTCTTTCTTATATTTCAAGTAGGCTGTGGCGAAATATTCCCAGGCGTTGTGATACTCGGTTTCGTGCTCGTAGGCGAGGGTGGCCTCTACTCCTTGCGGATAGCTGCCGCCAACGCCTACCATGATATGGTTGCCGTGACTCTGGGCGAATGCGCTTGCTGTCAGTAGTATGGCGAATATCGTTGAAAGTATTCTTCTCATATCTGTCTTTTTATTGTTCACGTAAAAGAAGGGTGTCGAAGGCATCGGCAGCCAATACATCCTCATAATCGAGGTTCATAGAGATTGTTCTTCCGGAAATCTGCTTTTCGCTGAGTTCGATGGATAGTACCTTGTCGTTTGGAAAAGTCATCTTCTTCAGGACAATGATGTTTCTGTAGCCTTTCTTGAATCTTACGGAACGATCCAATACCAGGGCTGGCTTCAGCTCGATGGTCTGCACATTGGTGGCTTTCTGCTGCTTCTTGTCCTGCAGCTTTACCCTAAGCTCGTCGATATCAAACGGAAGGTTGGTCTTGTTGTCCACGGAGAAGTCTATGAAGAAGTATTCTCCTACCACATAGATGTTGTTCAAGCGCATGGTCATCTTGTTCTGGGTGGTGAACGTGCTTCTGTATCGGGCAGGGGAGTTCCACACCTTCATGGCGTAACTCACCATATCCACCGTTGACATGCTAACGTCCGGGTTATGGAAGGCGTTGCGCTCCACAAGTTCCACTTCCTTGTCTGTCACCGCCTCTTCCAACTTACTTGTGTATATCAAGGCATATTGCACTCGATAGCGTTCTGTGATGATGGTAACAACCCCCATCACCTCGCCGTCCTTGTGGTTGCCAGTCTTTGGCTTCAAGCGGATGACATTTTCCAATGGCTTGTCGCCAGCGATGCTGTCTGTGGATATATCTACCAAGCGAATAGGCTCTGATGCCGTGATGATGGATGAAACATTCTCGTTGATAGTGAGCTGCTCCATGTCGTTATATCCTTTCTGAGCGAATGCTCCAAGTGTGGCTCCTAAGCACACCGCAAGGAGTGATAGGAACTTCTTTCTTATTTCTTTCATTTCTATCTGATTAATAATTGTTTCTATTTCTGTTGCTTCTTTCCTTCTGACTGCCGTCAACAAGGTAAACTCGTGTGCCGTACTTCAGGCGGACACGGTTCTTCTTGGCTGCTCTTCCCAAGGCGTTCATCACTCGTTGTGAGGCATTTTGCGCTGCTTGGGTCGCCCATCCCTTGATGCCGCTGCTGCTGGTCGTGGTGTTGTCCATGATGTTGCCGCCTTGCATGGCACTGCTTGCGACTTCCTTGGTGGTTTCCCTGAAACTGCTCAGAGGTACATACAGGCCTTGCATGCCGTCCGTGTCATAGATGGATAGGCTTACCTTGATGATGTCATCGTCATAGAAGATGCTTTCTACCTTTCCTTGGACTCTTTGCTTGCCGAAGCCACTCATGGTGGCATATAGGTAGGTGCCTTTCTTGATGGTCTCGTCGCCTATCTCTATGTCATCCAACAGGCGGAGACGGACCCTGCTGCCGTCAACGGCCTTTACGTTTTCGTCGATGATGGCCATGATGAGCTTGTTTTTTTCCTTGTCCTTGCCTACGGTGTTGAAGTAGTCGGAGACTTCCTTGGTCTTCTTTGTCACCTTTTCTGGTTGCTCTCCATCTTGCTGTACGCCTCCTTGGTACTGATGGTTGCCGTTAGCGGTATTTGGAGCGTTGTAAGAATTGTCGGTGTCATTGTTCATGGCTCCAGGAATACCGCTGTTCGTGGTGTTTCCTGTTGTGGTTGAAGAGGAAAGGGAAGAGGACGAGTTTTCTTCATAGTCTGCCAGATAGTTGTCGCCACCTCCCAGGTTGCGGTTCATTTCTTCCCAGTTGCGTTGGCGACGGCGGCGTTGCGCCTTGGCTATCTCGGAGCTGCTTATCGGGTCAACAAAGTCGTCATTGTTGGATTGGCTGCGATTTTGTCTCACTCGCTCTTGCATCTCTTGGAGCTTGCGCTTCTCCTCGGCTTGCTGTTGCTTGACCTTCTTGGCTTCCTCTTCGTTATACTTTGACTCGTAATCCTGTTTCTTGTTTACGGAGTCGTTGTCGTTCTCTACGTTTTGGACTCCCGAAAGGTCGGAAATCTTTCCGTATTCCCTTTGGGTGTTGTCCATTTTGTCGCCTAGGACGCTGTCGGTGTAGGCTTCCGGTAACTCGCTCGACAAATAGTCGGTGGTCTTCAGCTTGCTGTTGCCTGGCCCTGATGTTTCGACGTTGAATGTGTCTATCAAGAAGTAGCCTGTGAACAACAGCGGTATGTATATGATGGCTGGTATCATATACTTGGGCTGCTTGAAGTTGATTTTCTTTATATCCATCTTTATTGTGCTTTGTGTGAATTACGTTGCTCCTGAAGGGCTTTCTCTACTCGCTCCACTGCCGTGTGGCGTTTTTGCTCCTTGCTCGCATTGTAATATCTTATCATGTTGATGACATTCCAGGCGAACAGGGAGATTACCAAGCCGAACACGATGCCCAGAAAGGCCTTTCTGTGGTCGTTTGCCCATTCTTGGATTTTCAAAAACAGAATGTTGAGCTTGGTCTTCTCAGCGAACTTTTGCCCTGCTCTCACCTCTCGCTCGTATTGCTCTCGATACTGGGGATCGTTCTTGTCGGGCATCTTCTCGCCCATGAGTACTTTCTTTATGTCCATTGTTGCTTGATTTAATAGTCTGACTTCTTGGTTTCCTCCAAGTCTTGGTTCTTCAGTGTTCGCCAGTTGGTGATGAGGATTCCGTGAGGGTTGTTCTCTGTTCTCGGCACTCTTCTGAGCTTGCCGGCGGTTACCAGCTGACGCATCAGAATGCTTGTCCTTCGCTCGATGCGCTGTCTGCCGTAGTAGGTGAAGGTGAGGGAATCGGTGTTGAGCTTGATGCTGTCACAATAGATACTGCAGATGGTGCTCGTACCTATTATATTATTATAGAAGCCTTTTTCCTTCAGGGCATTGTACTGGGCTAGTCCTGTCTCGTCCACCAGATACATGGCTTTCTTCATGGTGTATTGGATATACTTGTCATCAGGTGCCAACGTGAAGAAGAACTGATGGAACATCTCGATGTCGCTCTTGGCTTCCACATCGAAGGTTTCTTCTTGGGTGGTCTGCTTTACCAAAATAGGAACGGTTCCGTCCAATACGTAAACTTTCTTGTGGGCTTCGTCCACCATGCCCTTGGCGATGATGATGCTGCCTAGGCTCACAATGACGCAGCCTACCAGAAATAGGCTGCTCACTATCATTACGAGCTTGATTTTATTCTCTACATTCTTTAATACTGCCATATTGTTGTTTTTTTATCTATTCTTTATATTTTCATCACTGAAGCCGCACTTGCCTTCACTGAGGATGCTACTCCCTCGCCGAAGTTTCGGGTGGAGAATGCTGCGTCGCCCTCTGGTATCATCCACGCTGCCAAGTCTGGAACTAGGTTCAAGCACTTCAAGGCTACTACGGATGCTGCCAATAGGTAGCCGCAGGTCATGAAGGCGTTCTGGATGTAGGCAGCCATGGCTCCCTCGCCTTGGGTGATAGCAGTAAGGTTCTCTACTTGAACACTTAGTACGATGTCGAAAAGTAACAATACATAGAAACCAACGAAGTAGAGGATATTATGGCGTAAAACAAAGTCGTAGCAAATCAAAGAAAACACACGTTATACCATTGATACACAGACACTTATTTGATTTGATTTCTTTTGTTTTCTTGACTGTTAAAAAACTATTTTTGGTACATTTTTGTTGCACGTTTGTTACGCGAAACAAAATAATCTTTATAACTTTGACCTCAGAGAAACCCGAATGTGGGCATAAAATAGAAACAAATAAAAGCATATAACAGCATGGGAAGACAAAAGAAAGTATCAAAACCAAAAGAGCCTGTTCGCATTCGTCAGCGCAAGTTGAAGAATGGAAATATCAGCCTCTATCTCGACATTTATTCAGATGGTGTCAGAAAATACGAGTCGCTGTCGCTCTACCTCGTTCCAGAGAAAGACCCGATTTCAAAAGACCAGAACAGACACGCTATGCAAGTGGCAAACAAGGTGAAGTCAGAAAGAATATTGGGGTTGCAGAACCGTGGCATCAAACAATGGGAGAAAATCAAGCAGGAGAATATGCCACTGCTGACTTGGCTCTGCAAATATGAGGAGTCGGACGGCAACTTTGCCAAATCCACATTGAAAGGCAGAAAGGAGATGCGCCACAAGATAGAACAGTACCTTGCCACGACTGGCGACATCAATATCTGTTTGTCAGAAATAGATGTTGATTTCTGCCGTGGCTTCGTGAAGTTTTTGAAAACGGCACATCATGGAGTGAAGAAAGACGCTACAGCTGTTATCAGTCAAGGTTGCGCACATCATCATCAAGCGGTATTCAATGGAGCGTTGAATAAGGCAGTGCGTGAGGGTATCATAGCAAGCAATCCAATGAAACTGTTGGATGCTAAGGAGAAGCATCAGCCAGCCGAAAGCGTAAGAGAATATCTGACCATTGACGAGCTGAAAGCCATTATGAAAGCGGACTGCGCCAACACGGAAGTAAAAAAGGCATTTATCTTCTCTTGCTTTGCAGGATTGCGCTTGGGTGATGTACGTGCGCTCACATGGAACAAGGTGTTTCTCGCATCTGACGGAAAGACAAAGTTTGTCCGCACGATCATGGAGAAGACAAACAAACTCGTCAATGTTCCATTATCAAAAGAGGCTCTGAACTGCCTTAATGAAAAGGAAGACCCGAACGAGCCGATATTCACTTTGCCAGGTACTCCAACGGTATGTCACGACATTCGTAAATGGATGCAAAATGCTGATATTAAAAAACATATCTCGTTTCACTGCTCACGCCACACCTTCGCCACGATGATGCTGACACTTGGAGTTGACATCTATACAACAAGCAAATTATTGGGGCATAGCAATGTCTCTACAACACAGATATACAGCAAGATAGTGGATGAGAAAAAAGTGGAGGCGGTCAACAAAGTTGATAATCTATTTGATTAGCACTAATAAAAAAGGTAACTGAAAATGAGTATAGAGATAAGAACAAGAGTGTTAAAAAATGGCAGTCAGTCGCTATACCTTGACTGCTATGAGAATGGTAAAAGGGAATATGAGGCACTGCATTTGTACCTTGTTCCAGAGGTAAACGAAGACGCAAAACGAGAGAACAAGAACGCCATGAAAAAGGCGGTCGCAATCAAGGCTGAAAGACTCCTTGGTATTCGTAAGGAGGCAAATGTTCCAGATGAAACGGCATTAAGAAAGGCATCGCCTGTTTTCTATGAATGGCTGCTTGATTATCACAAGGGATTGATTGACAGCCAAGCGTATTCTCAGAACTACATCAAGAATGTATGGAAGCTGATAGCCATCATGCACCAATATATGAAATACAGCCATAAAGGTGGCATACGATTGATAGACTTCAATAAAAACGTATATATGGGCTTCTTGAACTATATGAGGGACATCTATGTTTCGCCAAAGTCTCCAAACAACCCTCAGAAGCTGGCACAGTCCACCATGCACCAAATGCAGACCACACTCAACACCATATTGAACAAGGCGGTCAGAAACGGTCTGATAAGTGCAAATCCTTTTGCTTCATTGGATATAAGGGAAAGGGTCAGCAAGGCAGAGAGTAATATAGTGGCACTGACAAAAGATGAAGTCATGGCATTGGCTTCCGTTGAAACAGGCAGTCCTGCAACCAAACAATGTTATATGTTCTGTTGTTTTACAGGTTTAAGACATAGCGACATATCCAACTTAAAATGGAAGGATATTCGCCAAACTGATGCGGGATTGGCAATCTATCTGCCTCGTATGCAGAAAACCAAGCACCCCATTTTGATACCATTAGGCAAAAAGGCATTGGAATGGTTGCCCAACAAAGAAGATAAAAGTGAAGATAGCCTTGTGTTCAACACACCGCAAATCTGCAACTGTGACAGAGCCTTGAAGCACATGGCTAAACGAGCTGGCATTACAAAGGTTCTCGGATTTCACACAAGTCGGCACACTTTTGGAACGTTGGCTATCCTCGCAGGATGTGACATCTTGACTGTGAGCAAACTATTGGGTCATAAAAGTGTTAAGACAACACAGATATATGCTTCCGTAGCCATGCAGATGAGAGCGGATGCCGTCAAGCGAGTGGAAAAAGTATTTGGAAATTAGGGAAGATAAGAAAGGGAGTAAGGAGGATAAAATCTCTTTATTCCCTTATTTCGTATCAAATGGGTGTGAAAGTGTGAAATATCGTTATATTTTTACCTGTTAGAGTCATATAACGAATTATTATCGCAAAATTTAATGTATATTTGCAGTAAAATTCGGTGAAAATATGAAACTGAACAGAATAAAAGACACGTTGGAAGAAAAAGGCATCTCTCAGACATGGCTTGCAAAACAGCTTGGAAAGAGCTTTAGTACAGTAAACTGCTACGCCAGGAATAAATACCAGCCAGATTTGGAAACATTGCTCGAAATATCAAAAATTCTACAAGTCGATTTGAAGGACTTGATAACAGACGAGGACGAGCGAGAATAAAAAATGCCAAATACTGGATTTTAGAACTGGACAAAATAACTTCCGATAATAAAACGTTATTTGAACATGGGCATAAGTAAAGAACTTACAGAAGAGGACATCAAGTTCCGCTATATCAACGAAGCCATCACAAGCAAGGGATGGTCAAAGGATAGTATATTCATGGAACAGAAGGTTAAATTTACTGACGGTAAAATTAGCCTTCACGGTAATCTTGTGCATAGAGAGAAACCGAAGTTTGCCGACTATGTACTTTATGCAAATAAGGCAACACCCATTGCTATTGTAGAAGCAAAGGATGCCAATCATTCTGTTTCTCATGGATTGCAACAAGCCATGACCTATGCCCAAATGCTTGATGTGAAGTTTGCATACAGTTCAAATGGTGAAGGTTTTGCCGAACATGACTTCTTGACAGGCAAGGAACGCACTTTTGCTATGGACGAATTTCCAACAAAAGAAGAACTTGTCGAAAGATATAAAAATGAGGCTAACGATGGAAACGGACTTAACGAACAAGAGCTGGCTATCATAGAGCAGCCTTTTTGCACTGGTCAGAATATATTTCCGCCACGATATTATCAGCGCAATGCAGTAAATCGCACAGTTGGTGCCATTGCCAAAGGACAAAGCCGTGTGCTCCTTGTCATGGCAACTGGCACAGGCAAGACATATACTGCATTTCAGATTGTATGGCGTTTACTTAAAAGTGGTTTGAAGAAGAAAGTGTTGTATCTTGCAGACAGAAACATATTGGTTGACCAATCCATACAGCAGGACTTCAAACCATTAGAAAAGGTAACGCACAAGATAGACTACTCAAAAGACAAGAACCACTTGGAAGAATTAGGGTCTTATCAAGTGTTCTTTGCACTCTATCAACAGTTGATTGGACAGAATGATGCCAAGAACTATAAGGAGTTGTTTCCTAATCCAGGCTATTTTGACCTTGTTATCGTTGATGAGTGTCATAGAGGTAGCGCAAAGGATGATAGCAACTGGCGAAACATCTTGGAATACTTTTCTTCGGCTACTCATATAGGTATGACTGCCACACCTAAAGAAACAAAATATCAGTCAAGTATTGGCTACTTTGGTGAACCAGTCTATACTTACAGTCTTAAAAACGGAATTGAGGACGGTTTCCTTGCTCCTTTCAAGGTTATCAACATCACAACGAACATCGGTGACGAATGGAGACCGACAAAGGGACAAAAGGATATATACGGCAACGAGATAGAAGACCGCATTTATAACAACAGCGACTATGATTATAACATTGTCATAGAAGACCGTATAAGGGAAGTTGCGCAAGAGATAACCAACTATCTGAAAAGTACAGATCGCATGGCTAAGACCATAGTGTTCTGTGCTGACGAAACTCATGCGGAACGTATGCGCATGGCTTTGGCTAATGTCAATGCTGACATGTGCAAGAAAAATCCCGACTATGTGGTTCGTATAACTGGTAGTGACGAATACGGAAAAGGCAAGTTGGATTATTTCATTTCTGTTGCAGAGAAATACCCTGTCATAGCGACAACAAGTAAGTTGCTTTCAACTGGTGTTGATTGCAAAATGACAAAACTGATTGTTCTTGACCAACAAATCGGCTCTATGACAGAGTTCAAACAGATAATTGGTCGTGGCACTCGTCTTCGTGAGAAAGAAGGAAAGACATACTTCACAGTAATGGACTTCCGCAACGTAACACGATTGTTTGCTGACCCTGATTGGGATGGACCGATTGAGATAGACCCGAATTATCCGCCTAAACCACATATTTGTCCTGTATGTGGACAGAATCCATGCGTGTGTCCCCAACCGACACCAGAGCCCTGCCCCGTATGTGGTCAGATTCCATGTATTTGCCAACAACCGCCCAAACAGCCTAAGCCAATAGTCAACTCGGACGGTTGTACAGTAAAGGTCATTAACAAGGTCGTTTCTGTCTATGACACAAATGGTAAGTTGCTTCGCACGGAGAGCATTACCGACTATACAAAGAAAAGTATCATAGACACATACGCTACGATTGACACGTTCACTTCCAAGTGGCAAGAAACCAAGAAAAAGTCAGACATTGCTGAAATGCTTAAAGAAAGTGGCATTGACCTTGCGGTGTTGAAGCATGACCAAAATATGGAAGATGTTGATGATTTCGATTTCATCTGCCATATAGCCTACGGCAAGAAAACACTTACACGACATGAACGTGCCGAACAAGTGAAGAAACGAGACATATTCAGCAAGTATGGTGAACAGGCACGACTTGTGCTTGAAGCCTTGTTGGATAAGTACACCAAGGAAGGTGTGTCTGAATTGGAAAGCCTTACTGTGCTTGAAAATGACCCATTCCGCAAATTGGGTTCAAAGGCAAACATCGTGAAGTTCTTTGGTGGCAAGCAAGGCTATCTTGATGCCGTAAAGGACCTGGAACAATGTATATATAACATAGCATAAAAATAAAGACAAAATATGAGTTTATCAAATTTCGTAAAACGAGTACGCAATATAATGCGCAATGATGCCGGTATCAACGGTGATGCGCAACGCATAGAACAAATGGCGTGGATGCTGTTCTTGAAAGTCTATGACGAGAAAGAGAATGATTGGGAGTTGGACGATGATGATTACAAGTCTATTATTCCAGAAGAATGCCGTTGGCGCAACTGGGCGCATGACGATGGAAGCGGTAATGCCTTGACTGGTGATGAGCTACTTTCGTTTGTCAACAACACATTGTTTGTGGAACTCAAAAACATAGAGGTAACACCAACTACCCCTATCCGTCAGGCGATTGTAAAGACCACATTTGAGGATGCCAATCAATATATGAAAGATGGCGTTCAACTTCGTCAAGTGCTGAATGTGATTGACGGTTTGAACCTTGGTGACTATGAGGAAAGTCATGCTTTCGGTGAGATATACGAGACAATCCTCAAAGAAATGCAGTCGGCAGGTTCCTCTGGTGAGTTCTACACCCCAAGAGCCTTGACCGAATTTATGGCAGAGATAGTCAATCCGCAGATTGGTGAGAAAATGGCAGACTTCGCTTGTGGTACAGGAGGTTTCATTACAAGTTGGCTGGGTGAATTGGACAAGAAGGTAAAGACTGCAGAAGACCGCAAAGAGTACAATCAGTCTGTATTTGGCATAGAAAAGAAACAATTCCCATATATGCTATGTGTGACAAACCTGTTGCTGCATGGTATTGACACGCCATTGGTATATCACGACAACTCGCTTACAAAAGATGTACTCAACTATACAGACGGCGACAAGTTTGATGTTGTGTTAATGAACCCACCATACGGTGGAAACGAGAAGTCGGATGTCAAGTCACATTTCCCTTCTGATATGCGCAGTAGCGAGACTGCTGACTTGTTCATGGTTCTCATCATGTACCGACTGAAGAAGAATGGTCGTGCAGCGGTCATTGTCCCAGACGGTTTTCTGTTTGGAGCGGACAACACAAAGATAGCCATCAAGACCAAGCTACTCAGAGATTTCAACTTGCATACCATTATCCGTTTGCCAGGCAGTATCTTTGCACCTTACACTTCGATTGCCACGAACATTTTGTTCTTCGACAATACCAGTGCGGAGGGTGCTCCAGAAGGTTATTCTACAAAGGAAACGTGGTTCTATCGTTTGGATATGCCAGAGGGTTACAAGCATTTCTCCAAGACAAAGTCCATGAAGTCGGAACATTGCGACCCAATCCGTGAGTGGTGGAACGACCGTAGGGAGATTATTATTGCTGATGGTGACGAGAAATCTCGTTGCTATTCGGTTGAAGACCTTATCGCTACCGATTGCAACTTCGACCTGTGCAAGTTCCCGAAAGAGGATGAAGAAATCTTGCCTCCTGCCGAACTGCTTGCCGACTATTTCAAGAAACGCAAGGCTCTTGATCATGAAATTGATAAGACATTGGCAGAGATACAGCGTATTTTGGGAATAAAGGTAAATGTGGACGAATTATAAAATGTGGAACGGTGTTCCACAAATCTAAAAGATTGGCATGGAGAATAAAGGTTTGACAAACATAAATGACGCTGCCTATCAGAAGTTGATAGACAACATAACCACGCTATGGGGTGAGGCGAAGTCAAAAGCCATTGCTGCGGTCAATACGGAATTGCTTGATGCCAACTGGCAAACTGGAAAGTATATCGTTGAATTTGAACAGGGTGGTAAACAAAGAGCTGAATATGGCAAAAGGTTACTTGTAAACCTTGCAAAGGATTTGACGGCAAGAAATGGAAAAGGTTTTAACCGAACAAACCTTACCTATATGCGTAAGTTATACTTGGCATTCCCAAAATGTGGGACACTGTCCCACAAATTGACATGGAGCCATTATTATGAACTGTTGAAGTGTGATAATGCACTTGAAATGCAGTTCTATTATAAGGAATCCATCAAGGAATGTTGGAAAGTTAGGGAACTGAAAAGACAGATGAAGAGCTGTCTGTTTCAGCGACTTGCACTAAGCACAGACAAGGCTGGAGTTCTTGCTTTGGCTAACGAGGGTCATCAAGTACAAACTCCGCAAGACATCATCCGTGACCCTTTTGTGCTTGAATTTGCAGGACTTCCCAAACAGAAACGCTATAAGGAGAGTGACTTAGAAAAGGCTCTTAAAGACCACATGGAACAGTTCCTTTTGGAAATGGGACGTGGTTTTGCATTTGTGGGCAGACAATACTCCATGCAGATAGGAAGCCGACAGTTCAAGGTGGATTTGGTATTCTACCATTGTATTTTGAAATGCTATGTGCTGATTGACCTAAAGCGAGCAGAGATAAAGCATGGTGACATCGGGCAGATGAACCTCTACCTTAACTATTTCAAAACAGAAGTGTGTCAACCTGACGATAATCCACCCATTGGCATAGTTTTGGGAGCAAGAAAAGACGAACTTCTGATGGAGTATGCCTTGGAGGGTATAACCAATCAATTGTTTGTGGCACGTTACCAACTCTATTTGCCAAAGCGTGAAGAACTGCAAGCGCAACTTGACAAGTTGTTGGACGAAGCAGAGTAACAACAATAAAATAAGGACATTTCGATTTTATAGCATAATTATGAAAAGTAATATTGGAATACAAATCATTTTGTCTATTGTACTGACTATGTGCAGTATCAATATAAATGCACAAACGGTTGGATATACATATCGACCTTTGGCTGCCGAGGGATGCAACATGAAATATAGCGTTGCAAAGCAAGATACGGCATATTACATTATCGCAACCGTAAAGTCAGACCGACTGAATTTCTTAAAAGAATCAACCATGTTGTTGAAAACATTCGATGGTGAAGTTATTAAACTTTATGGCTCTCAGATTGGTAGCGGCTCTGAAACGGCAGGTATTGTCTCTGGCAATATAGTCCTTCCAGTGACAGAAATCAGTTCTACAGCTCAATTCAAGATAAGTCCACAACAATTTGAGTTGTTGAAAAAAGGCGTGGCTAAGATAAGGTTATCTACCATACCTATTGAGCATGAGCGAACATTTGCCAAAGATAAAATAGGCAAGAAACTTTATCAGTTCTTCTTGAAGCAGAAGAATAAGGACAATGATTTCTAACGATAGAAAATTACAATGAACGGAAAGCAATTAAAGAACAGCATATTACAATGGGCGATACAGGGAAAACTTGTACCGCAAGACCCTAATGACGAACCTGCAAGCGTTTTGCTTGATAAGATTCGTCAAGAGAAAGAACGCTTGATCAAGGAGAAGAAAATCAAGCGTGATAAGAACGCATCCATTATCTACCGTGGTGAGGACAATTCCTATTATGAGAAGATGCTCGCCACAGGGGAGGTGAAGTGCATTGATGAGGAGGTGCCGTTTGAGATACCAAAGGGGTGGGAATGGTGCAGATTGAGAGGTGTTATTTATCCGCCCAAATATGGAACATCAAGTAAATCATTATCAAATGGAGATGTTCCTGTTTTACGAATGGGTAACATTCAAGATGGCAAAGTGGTTTATGACAAATTAGTTTTTAGCAATAATGTAGAGGATAATAGAAAATATCTACTGCAAGATGGAGACTTGTTGTTCAATAGAACAAATAGTGCTGAACTGGTCGGCAAGACAGCAATATTCAAAGGAAACAGGCATGTTATTTACGCAGGATATCTTATTTTACTTCGTCCTATAAAGACTAACTCTGAGTATCTGAATTATATTTTTTCATCGCCATATGTGCGTTCCTATTGTAAGGAAGTCAAGACTATTGGGGTACAGCAATGTAACATTAATGCTGAAAAGGTATCTCAGCTTTTAGTTCCTATTGCCCCTTTTGAGGAGCAAATGCGGATTGTTGACAAAATTAAGGAAGTACTACCAAGTGTAGATAAATATTCTATTTCCCAATATAACCTTGATTTGCTCAACGTTTCACTATCTGAGTGTTTGAAAAAATCCATTCTGCAAGAGGCGATTCAAGGGAGACTTGTACCACAAATTGCAGAAGAAGGTACAGCAAAAGAATTGCTCGAACAGATAAAAAAGGAGAAGCAAAAATTAGTAAAAGAGGGTAAACTAAAGAAGTCTGCCCTCAACGATTCTGTTATCTTCCGTGGTGACGATAACAAGTATTATGAGCAGATAGGGAGCGAAATAACTGAGATTGACCTTCCTTTTGAGTATCCAAGTTCTTGGTCTATTGCTCGATTAAATGCAGTTTGCCAACTTACAGACGGCTTGAAAACCACTGGCAAGCAGTGCTTGTTAGATGCTAAATACTTACGTGGTAAAAGTTCTGAAACTATTGTAGAACATGGTAAATTTGTATATAAAGGTGACAATATAATGCTTGTGGACGGTGAAAACTCTGGTGAAGTTTTCATCGTTCCACAAGACGGTTATATGGGTAGTACTTTCAAGCAATTATGGATAAGTTCCTCTATGTACGAACCTTATATTTTGGCTTTCATACAGTTCTACAAAGAAACTTTGCGCAATTCTAAGAAAGGTGCAGCAATACCACACCTCAACAAAGAACTTTTCTATGGTCTTATAATAGGTATTCCACCATTACAAGAACAAAGAAGAGTTGTGCAAAAGATAGAGCAATCATCGAAGTTGCTTAAATAGTTGTTCGATTTTGTTTACGATACGTTTTTGCTCCTCAATAGGAGGCAGTGGATATAGATAATCTTCAATATGACAGTTGTTTATGGAGGGCGAATTATCACCCTTCATAAACGCATTAAGACCATCAACCACATAATTTGACAACATCAGATAAAACAAAAACACAGGATAATATCCTAAACTTGGCGTAATAACATAAAATCCTGTACTTGCAATAGCATCTATATATATATCATCAACCAAAGCGATATTTTTCAAGTATGGACGAACCATTGAAAACAACAAATCGTTTTTGTGGAGTTTCCTTGTTGCTCGACTTGGAGCGTTTTCAAATCTTACCTTTTTAGGATTATCTATAATGTTTAGCCTATTATTGACGGCATCCACATCAATATAAACGAAATCCGATAACGGCTTAGTTGATTCCATTGGCATAAATACAGACATACCTCTTGCCCAACTCCAAGATTCGGGCAAATCAAATGGGATTTGCTCAGTTATATCCAAGCATTTTTTGCCTATCTGCTCATAATACTTGATAAAACCTCATTAATTTTGCCTACTATTCTTCCTTGTTCTGCCATTGGAGGCAGTGGTAAATACAACTCTTTCAGCCGTTCTTTCCCCAGATTATAAAAAGCAGCACCAGACTTCTTAGTTATTCCTCGCATAGCCTCAATTAAGAATGGACTTTGAAGAAAATATGCAAGTAACAAGGAGTGATTAAAGTCTTGAATGTATGGGCTAATGATGAAGACAAAACCACCAGCACTAACATTTTTGTAGTCTTTTTCTATCACTGCCATTTTACCAATATTCTCCAAACTGGTTACAGCAGGAGTAATGATGCTGTTCTTTTTTAGAATGGTATTCGCATTGACAAACTCTTCTGACACAAATACGTCATCATCTTTGAATATATACTTATTGGGTAGAATGTTTCCACCACGTAATATTCTAATGCCTTTCTTGTTTGCGTTTGTTTGCTCTTTTTTGAACGAGGCACCTGTCTGTATTTCCAACAAGTCTTTGACTTTGCACAAAACCCATGTTTCGGGTATTTGAAACGGCAAAAACTCATCAATACAAACAGGACTATCGTCTATCAACTCATAATACTTGTTACAGACTTTATCTTTTGTACTATACGTTGTTGTTCAGCGAATGGCGGAATTGGAACAAGGTAGGCTTTTACTGTCTTTGTCGCCAATTCCTTTTGTTTTGTACTGCCGTCCGATTTGTCTTCTATAACAGACTGAACCGTATTACTTGCAAAATAGTAGTACAAGTATTCTGAAACGATGTGCGTTTTATATGGACGAATTACAGTAACATGGCTGTCAGCAACAGCCAATTCATAAGGGTTAAGTATCATGTAGTATATAGCCATTCGACCTAATGTTCCCAGTCCAGTAGAGTTCCACATCAAATCTCTATCTTGCAAAAAATACTCTTCATTATATGATGAAATACTCTGTGGTTCAATAAATTTCACTTTCTCGATGGAAAATCCATCCCATTGATTGCATTTTTGAGCTACAACAGGATATTTCTTTATTGGGCTATATTTGGGCGATTTACCTCTATGTATAAAAGAGCAAATATCGTCAAGTCGTACCCATGCCCAATTTGACGGTATCTCAAATGGTATTTCTTCATCAATGCATACAGTCCCATCTTCCGTCTTCTCCCAATACTTGTTATCGTCACCACGGAAGATAACAGAATCGTTGAGGGCTGACTTCTTTAGCTTGCCCTCTTTGACGAGTTTCTGCTTCTCTGCCTTTATCTGTTCAATCAGTTCTTGCGCTGTTCCTTCTTCGGCAATTTGCGGAACAAGTTTTCCTTGTATTGCCTCTTGTAATACTGATTTTTTCAAACACTCATTAAGTTCCACATTCATCTTATCTAAAAGTTCCTGGGACTTTGAATATTTATCAATAATCGGCATCACTAATCCTATCTTACCTACAATACGCTCTTGCTCTGCTAAAGGTGGAAGAGGAAATAATTTGTTTTCCAGATAACCTACGATTATACGTTGTTGGTTTGCAGTTCCTTTGAATGTAGCTTCATCAATAAAATAAGGAGACTCCAAAAAGTACAAAACGAACCAACGATTTATAGTCTCACCATAGGTACGCAATATTTTCAACTCTGTCGTTCCTGCTCCAATACCATTAGGCAAACCCTCAAAGATTGCAGATTTTCTGTTTTGAAAACAAGGGGTAATTTTTGCAAATGCAATATCATTGTCTGCAAAAGCTGTGTAGCCAGACTTGATTTCACCCCATTTCTTTTCATAATATCTAAATTCAGAGCCATATCCTGCGGAAATTGCTTCCATTGGAATAAATGCTGCGGATGTATTGTCTTCAGCAACTACCTTTGGATTTATTTGGAAAAGGGATGAAACTCTACACCATTCCCACCCCTTAGGCACTTCAAATGGAATCTCCTCATCAATACACTTCACCTCTCCCGTAGCGAGCATCTTCTCATAATAGGAACTCATAGAACAAATCCATGCCTATTTATTAGGACAACATAATGTTTCACTAATAAACGAATAGAAATGGAATTAGACAAATTTGAAGAGTTCCTAAGCCAAGGCAATATGGCTAAGAACACGATTTCGGCATATCTGTATGCCGTAAAGGAGTTTGGCTCTCGACACAAAGAGCTGAACAAGAGAAACTTGTTGGTTTACAAGACCTACTTGATTGAGACTTACAAGCCAAAGACGGTAAACCTCCGTATTCAGGCGATGAACAAGTACCTTGTATTTGTAGGCAAGACGAAACTCCGCTTGAAGTCGGTCAAGGTGCAGCAACGTTCTTATTTGGAGAATGTCATCAGCAATGCCGACTACACCTTCTTGAAGAACAAATTGAAGAAGGAAGACAACTTGGAGTGGTACTTTGTGGTGCGTTTCTTAGCTGCGACTGGTGCCAGAGTGAGCGAACTTGTGCAAATCAAGATTGAGCACGTGCAAGTAGGCTATTACGACATCTACACCAAGGGTGGCAAGATACGGCGTATCTATATCCCAAAGACATTGCGCACAGAAACAGAAAAGTGGTTGCAGACACTCAATCGCACAAGTGGCTATCTCTTTCTCAATCGCTTTGGCGAGCGCATCACGACAAGAGGCATATCACAGCAGTTGAAGAACTATGCGGTGAAGTATGGCTTGAATGAGAAAGTAGTTTACCCTCACTCGTTCCGCCATCGTTATGCCAAGAATTTCTTGGAGAAGTTCAACGACATTGCCTTGCTTGCAGACCTTATGGGACATGAAAGCATCGAAACGACACGTATCTATCTACGAAGAAGCAGCATTGAGCAACAAGAGATAGTTGACAAAGTGATAACCTGGTAATCGGAGCATATTCTATATCTTTTGATATGTTATCCATGCTATTAAACTATGCAAACGAGTATATGCTTTTTACAACAAGTAAAATTGATTATCAGCATTTTACATTACCTTTGCACTCAAAAGAAAATACGCATGGGACTATTCAAGAAGATAAAAGACATATTCAGCAACGACAAAGGCAAGGAGACAAATACGCAAGAGAACGTTTCCTTGCCTTCTTCTATAAATGAACCTCAACAGCCCACCAAGCAGCCTTTGGTAATGCCTGGTGTTACAGAGGTTATAAAGGCAAGGACATATCTGAAAGCAAATGACACAGAACAGACTAAATGCCAATACGAGAGTGCAGTTCAAAAAGGATATTCATTGAACCTTGAACCCTATAATTGGCTACTTCGCCATTATATAAGCAAAGAACAATGGAGCGATGCCAAGCGTGTTCTGTTGCTTGTCCCAGCAAAATTCAGCCAAGATGCGCTTGTTGTTGAATTTAGGGAAGTAATAAGGCAACGAGAAGACAAACTACCCAAACAAGCCAATCTCCACAGAACCATTACCACCAAAGATACATTGGCAAACCGATACAAAAGTTTGATTGCTCAACTGCCCGAATTTGACTTCTACACAAGTGGAAATGACGCTCTGTTTTCAGAAGACGCTCCAGTGTGCCATCAGATAGAAAATATAATCAGCCATATAGAGAATGAACTACGCAAGGCAAAGGTAGCCGAGAAAAGCAAGGATTACATCACCGCAACCAATATCTATGAAGAGCTGATTGCCAATGGCTATTGGAAACCAGAGCCTTACAACCGTCTGCTTTATATCTATGACAAGGCAGGACTTACAAATGGTGTAAAGGAATTGCTTGTTCTTGCAATAAGTTTCTTTGAAAATCAACAAAAGAAACAGAAACAGGAATTGTTAAGCCTTGCCGACAAGTACAAAAGCAGAGCCCATGCAGAGGCGAAAATAAATCAAGGAAAGACACTGGCATATTTCGATGGTTTCTTTGAAATATACATGCCTTTCCCTGATATTGATGTCTGGAAGCGAATACTCGCTGACACTACCGCTTAATGCCCGAACTCTTCTTGGGATAGTGTTTGCTGTGGGCGAATCTCATGCAGCGTCTGGCAAAGCTGAAAATATCTTCGTCCTTATCCCTCCAAGGCAATTCCGAATTGGAGCCACCGCCACCTCCCGACTGCGTGATGCTTGTTGCCCCATTGATGCCCTCAATGAACATCTTGACGGCTGTGCCAAGCACATCTTTGAAACGCATATCGCACATATCTTCAATGATGGTGTTCTCTGCCATTTTCTTGGCTTCGGGTACATTGGCGCAAATCCTACTGCTCATCGTCAGCAGTTCTTGAAAACTGCCAGCAAGAATAGAGGCTTGGGCGTATGTCTGCAAAGTACGTGATGTCTGCTCCTGCACGACACGCAATGTTTCAGCCTCAGACTTCTGCGCCCTTGTCATAGCTCTGAACTCGGCAAGTGCTTCATCGGCTGCACTCAGTTTTTCTCGTTTGTCCGTCAGCTTGAACTCCAAGGTGGACAACTGACTTTTGAGCCGTTCCAGTTCCTTTGACAATTCGGAATGCTCGCCATTCTGTTGTTCTAACTGTTTCTCAACCTCATGGATTTTGTTCTCCACCTCAAACTTCTGGTGAGTGAGGTTTTCTATCATCGTTTTCAGACCCTTAACGGCATTCTCCTTTTTGCGAATATGTCAAGTTCCAGTTTGCTATTTGCGATTTCCAACTCACGGCTTTCGGCTTGGAGTTGCCTATACCATTCATCACGAGGGATATGCTGGGCATTGGTCGCCGAAACTGATTCGCCACGTACCAAGCCCCACTTTTTGTTGACCTCTGCCAAGTAGTCGTGGATAGCATCCAGCTTGTTTGCATCACCACCAAAAGTATCTCGGTATTTGATACGCATCTTCTGTTTCTTCTCATCGTACATAATGGGCGTGACAAGGCAATGTATATGCGGTGAAGACTCGTCAAGATGGACGGAAAAGTCAATGATGTTGTCTTCACCCCATGCATCGGCAACAGCCTTGTAGATGTCCTTTGCCCACAATTCTATTCCCGATTTGCGCTTGACATGGCTGTTGTCTGCGCCTTTCGCTCGCTCCACATTCTGATCTCCGAAAGCCATTTCTCGCATTCTGTCGGCATCGCCCGAAAATATCATGTTGCAGGCAATGCGATATTTTGGTGTTTCAAGCCCTTTGTTAGGGTCTTCCGCGCCAGTGGCTTTCAAACGGTCTTGAAACCGTTCTAAAATGGGCTTAGAAGAGCCGAGAGGCACAATCTTACCGCCCTTGACTATCTCAAAGTTGAGATGCGCACGGCTCTTGTCGTAGTTAAACTTCTTGTTGGAGGCTTTGGCTTCCCATTGGGATTCCGTCCAACGCCTCTGATGTTCGTTGTCTTCACCTGCCGAAAACGACTTGACGGCTTGTTGGTGAAACACTTGGTATTCTGGCATAATGTTATTTCTTAGATGGGGTAATGAAATTTATAAAATGAGCTTGCTCTGGTGTCCTCCTGAGGGCTTGCCCAATGGAGCATAATTCGGTTGGTGATAACCATACCGAGGATTATGTTCCCCATCTACATTATGCGTACATATAGGCAAGCCTCTTCTGTTGTGTACCATCACTGCTCTAAAACGGTTTTGATGAAGTCTTGTCATTGCGTTCTTACTGGCAAACTGACAGCATGAAGGCAAATACCAAGACAAAAAAGAAAGAACGAAAGGTTACATTTCACGCTGTTCGTGGAAATGCTCTACATCTTCCGCCAACAACTGCTCTCTCACATCATCAGGGATTTCTTCCAAGGAATGGATTTGCTCCATTTCCGAAGGAGTGATTTCTGATGAAGTGGAAGAAGGCAAAGGCAAAGTTAAAGAAGTCGGATCTGAAACAGACTTGTTCGGGGTCTGTTCCGACTTCGCTTTGCCGTTGTCTCGCTTATAAAGGGCATTGGCTGTATAAACCGTTTCACCCTCATGCTTCCACGCTGCTATGCACCGCATATCCATAATGGTGGTAAGGCAATCAGTTTTTATTGTTACGATACCCAACTGTTCCAACTGTTTCAAGAAGCGGATAACTGTCTTTCGGTTGCAGTTCCATTCCTTTGAAAGTTCAAGGGCAGATACACAAGTTTGTCCTTGCATTAGTGGTTTGGATATGCCACGCTTGGTATAGGTGGTATCGGCAGTTGCCGTGTGGTGAAGCAGTCTGCGGAAACATTGTATTCTGTTGATGCCTCCCTCGTTGCTACTGAGAAAATTCAGTTGTTCGTCCGTCAATGACAAATAGTAAGTGACAGGGCGAGTTTTGTCTATCTCTTTTCTTTCCATGTCCGAATGGTTTATAAATGGTGAATGACTGAAAGGACAACAAATCATCGGTGAAAACCATGCTGTTGCCGTGGCATATCCTCACTGACAATCTCCATGAGTTTTCTATCCAAGCGTTGAAGTTCATCTTTGTTAAGACTGTTTATTGCCTCTATGCTTACTCGTAATGCAACGGCAAGTCTTCCATACAAAATGGCTTGTTCGTCATTGTCTGTGGCATGGTTTGCACCAGTTGCTTCAATGTAATCATTGACGGCATCCCTCATGGATAGTTCACGAAGTCCTGTCTTAGCCCAGAGGACAGACAGTTTGACTGCCTGTTCCTTTTGGGCTTCAAGTTCTGTTGTCCTCATGGCTACTTGACACTTAGATTTTTCAAGATACGGTTGGCTTCTTCTGAAACCTGTGCCTTTGACGCAATCGCATTTCTGCGAATCCATGTCAAGAGTTCCGCTTTCTCGAAATACACCATCTTGCCATTCGGCTTGTAATAAGGAATGGTCTGCTCATGTGTCATCTTGTAGAGCGAACTTTTTGTCACTCCCATAAATCGGGCAGCTTCTTCCAAAGTCAGCACTTCCTTACCTGCTGACAGGGTATTTTCAAGCACTTCCACTCGCTTGGCGAGTTTTAGGTTCTCCAGCATGAGTGCTTGAACATCTGGAGTAACGCTTTGATTGGTTCGTGATTCCATAATCTGTTGATGTTTTAATTTGACTATTTCATCATGACCATTGTTTGTGATTGCAAGTTGAAAGTGGTGCAAAGGTATGTAAGAAATTTCTCATTCTGTTAGAAATGCTTGGTCAATGACGAAATCTTAAGTTATATTATAATAATGAAGTTGTTTCATACTCTAAATCATACTTGAATGAAATAAAGTGAAGACAAAATCAAACTTAGAAACAATAGTAAGAATACAAGAGAAACGCTGTTTTTGGAACTTGGTTGTCAAACCCTCAAAACAGCCATAAAATGCAGAAATGGTGCTTGGGTTGTAATTTTATAGTTGCAAATACGCAATTATCTCTTTTTTATTTGGAAATTTTTGTTGCACGTTTGTTACGTGGAGGCGTTTTGTAAAATAACAACACTGATAATCAGTAAGTTACACGACAAAATAATCCCACGAAGTATAACATCGCTCCGTAGAAGTGTACCGTGAGATACCTCGTTATCCACTTAGCCCAGGCTCCTTCCCATTTTGGTAGGACGCTGAATGCCCATTGAATCGGTCCGAATATCGTGAGCATTCCTAACAGTATCTGCTGACAGAAAATCGTGCTCCACCAACCAATTCGGTAGATGACCAAGGCAAAGAACATGACTACTTTGTCCAGACCTATCATTAAACCTGCAAAGGTGGACTTTGTTTCTGCGCTTTTTGCTTTTGAAAGTCCTTCTGAAACACTTTTAGTTCCTGTTGCTTCAGTTTGAACATCTGATGTTTGCACATTTTGTAATTCCCCAGCGGCACTTTTAATAGGGGAGGATATTGAATCACAAAGCTTATCTCTTTTCTGTATAAGAGGCATAAGTTCATTGTATTTATCACTTACTTGTGTAGCTTCGGCTTCATATAAGTCATGTGTGTAGCTGCCTATGCAATTAGGAATGTAAGCCAAAGCGTCAAGGATGCAAGCGTTGCTGGCACCTTTGAATCCACTCATACTTGGTGGGTACCAAAAGCACATCACGATAGCAATGCCTAACACCTTCATTATCTTGAAGACATCTATAGGCTCATTCTTCACCATCATCTTGTAGGCCATGCCTCCAGCCACGATGATAGAGAACAATGCTCCCAAAGCCATGCTCATCTGCAAAATCCACCAAAAAGGACCTTGCGAACCGATAAAATCGCTGTTGCATAAAAACTCGTTTGTTTGAAAAACGACATTGTCTATGTCTTCCTCAAACAAATCAACACCTATGGTTTGCGAAAGATCGCTAACCATGTCTTTTATTCCATCCATCGTATCATTACTGGATGAAGCATCTAAGAATAATGTACTAAATGCCATTTTTATATCAATTTTAAAATTTTCGCACAAAAGTAATGGAAAAACATAAAAATGGCCGCATAAACACGATATACCTTTTTATTTAACATATTCTTTTTCTAAGGTGTATCGTGTAAACTGTTATAAATGAGGCCGCTCGCCCCCTTTAACCCCTCGGTGTTAATGCAAGGGTATAGATTATTGAGGTGAATATACAACAAAGCCCCTTGCTAACGCAAGAGGCTTATGATTATTTGAATAAAGAATCAAGATTTTTATCCTTTTCAGTTTTGTTGAGTAGTTCTGATTTTGCAGTTTCCAAATTAAGAGCATCGATTAAACTCTGTATTTGTTGTTCGCTGTTGAAATTAAAACAAACTTGCGACACAGAAAAAGTTTCTTTGATAGGATAGGATGTAAGCATTCCTTCGTTGTAACCTTTGGTTCTTATAAAAGGAATTCCATTCCACCCCATAAAAACATTACACTCTCCTTTTTCATCTACATTAAACATGGCATGTACTTCATGTATAGCTGCGATTTTCATGTCTTGATAGTATTCAAAACCGTTTTTAGTAGCTTGAAGAAATAATGCAGGATTGTTTTTGTAATAACCGATTTCCTTGGAATATTTCTTCACACCATTTTCCTTTGCTATAGATGACCACTCTATATATTTTTCTTTTATAAATTTTAATTCATTAATAAAGTCAGTCAAACAATTAGGTCTATTTTTTGTTTCTAATCCAGCCTTAATTTTTACTCCTTTATCGAAGCAGGAAAGAGTTAGATTAAGTCCAGAAAAACTGCCATCATTTATAAATAAAGTAGTGAGGCACGTATCTGGATGGTTGTTGTATCCTTTCATATAAAATTTACGTGTTACCGTCCCAGTCTGTGCCATCACATTTAGCATTCCTATCAAACTAAGGAATACTACTGCTATTGTTTTCTTTGCTATGCTATAATTGTTGTAATTTCTGTTACTCATATCATTTACTCTTTGGTTTGACATTATTGCCGTTTTACCTATTTTTGGCTATAAAGGTACAGCTTTTTCTTGAATTGAGCAACATTATTAACTAAAAGTTTAGTTTTCACATATATTTTATTGTACTTTTGAGTAAAACGACTGATTTATATTCTTATTTTTCTGTTTCTTTATTGTATTATTGCCTTATTGTATTATTGCCTTATTGGCTTATTTTCTTATATAATTATATTCTTATATTTTTATATGGTTATATAATTATGCAAATATAGGTATATTTGTTTGCTTATTTGGAAAAACCATCCACGGCCATGGCGTTCTGCCATCTTCGCATGGCATTGTTTGCTATCACCGTATTGCTTGATTGCCTGTCTATTTTCGTTGCTTTCTGCTGGGCTTGTTTGACAGTCTTTAGACTTTTCCAATATCTTAGTTGCCCTGTGAGGGTGAGGTTGCGTTTCACTATGTCTTGGTAGATTGCCAAATATTCCTTCTTCCGGCTACCTAGGTCTAGATAGGACTTCCTGATGAGCTTGATGGCACAGTCGAGACTGTTGTAGATGTCTTTCCAGTTCTTGAAGTCATCGCTGCTGCCTCCATAGCTTACTATCTTGTTGATGTTGCTTTCGAAGGTGTTCATCTTACTCTCTATCTTTCCCTTTTCCATCATCCAGGCGACATCGCCTGCGCCTGGTGTTCTTGTAGCGATGTTGGTGGCTTCTACCTTCTCTCTCTTTACCAAGTCGGAATCCACTTTCTCTGCCAAAGGGACTTCCTTATTGGTCAACACTTGATTTTCCAGGCGAAAACTCAACTTGTTGGTGGCTGCTGCTGTTTTTTGGTAACTCTTGTGCATAAGTTGATAGTATTCTCTTGGTTTAAGACTGCCAGCACCAGTTTCCATTACTGTAAACTGATTCATGATGTCATCTTCATGAATATAGGTAACCTCGGCTCCTTGCGCTCTTGATGTCGTGGAGATGAATAACATTGCCACTAATGAAAATAAAATTCTTATATGTTTCATTGATTATTGCTTAATATAATTATATTTTTATATACTTATATGTCTGTTTCTTTATTGTTTTATATAAGCCTATACTTATATATGCCTTTTATCCATTGGAACTAAATGTCTTCTCTTGTCCTGCCTCCAAGGATGCCGCCTCCTCCCAATGCCTTATGTTTCTCGGTGGAAGGGTTTTGAAGGTTGTTGTAGGCAATATACTGGGATTTCTTCCATGTGTCGTATGCCTCCAACGCCATCTCCCTGATGGTCTTGGCTCTGAATATCTCTTTCTTCCAGAACCCCAGGCGAATGGTCATATAGCTCCAAAGGGTTAGGTAGGCGTTCCTGACAGATGCGTCAATGGCATCCATGTTCTCATTGATACATTGCAAGCAGAGCATCATGGATTCTGTCTTGCACTCTGCCGTTCCTGTGAGGTAGGCTGACAAATCTATATAGGATTTATAGATGCTGGAAGCGGAACTTTTTATATCCTCTATGGTTTGCTTGCTTGTTGTATAGATGATGGTGTCCGATGACCATATCTTGCCCTTTAAGAGTATCTTTTCCTCATACTCGTTCAGAAGCTGTAGGTAGCTCTTGATGTTGCTACTGCAGCTTTGATAGGTTCTTACTCCATGAAAAGCCGTGGCTGTTCCATTCAAAATGAGGTCGATGATGTCAAAGCAGCGTTTGTATTTATCGAGCCTCTTGCTGGATTCCTGATATTCCTCGATGCTTTTCTGCGAGCCTTCATGTGCCTGTTCTACTCCTAGCTCCGCTATCATTCTTATATCCAAGGCTGTCTTTACTTTCTTGTGGTTGGAAATCATCGCTTCCATGGATGGCATGTCGTTGATGCCAAACTGGGCATGCCCCTTCATCGGGAGCAATGCCAATAATGTCACTATTATGTAATAGGTATAGTACCTATGGTTCTTTTTTCTCATACCGTTTTTTTTTAATTGTTATTTTTTATTTTTTCAATGAGCATATCTGGGGGATAGTATGTCTAACTTGGAAAAGGCAAACCATTTCTTGCCCAAGTCCTTGACGGAAGCTCCGATGTGATATACATCATCGTCTATGCAGAGGAAACGATCATGTGATAAACGGAACATTTCAACCTCAATCGGTGCATATTGAGCATTATGGCGGTCTATGTCGAGTTAAAACC
>ENA-OPJG01000001-OPJG01000001.1-human-gut-metagenome-genome-assembly--contig:-NODE-1-length-142708-cov-14.581873_pt1 | contig 142708 bp, 152 predicted proteins | sample MGYA00241414_ERZ501657 | MGnify/ENA primary metagenome ERZ501657 (study PRJEB25962, sample SAMEA2042296) | human gut metagenome | biome: human gut; feature: human-associated habitat; material: faeces... | reverse complement strand
GAATCTTCTAGCAAATGCCAAGCAAATGCTAGCGAATCTCTAGCAAATGCTACAAATTCTCTGGCAAATGCTACAGATATTCTAGCAAATGCTAGCGAATCTTCTAGCAAATGCCAAGCAAATGCTAGCGAATCTCTAGCAAATGCTACAAATTCTCTGGCAAATGCTACAGATATTCTAGCAAATGCTAGCGAATCTCTAGCAAATGCTAAGCAAATGCCAGAGTCCAAAGAAAGTTCCCCAAACCCTTCAAAGAATATATATTCCGTTCCTACGGAACGGGAAGATAATATAAAATTATCTTCTCCTTCTAGCGCGCGCACGAGGAAATCGAAACCGAAAGAGTTTACCATCTGCCACAAGGGACGGCAAATATTCGAGAAGTATTACCAAGAACTCTATGACTCCGCCTATTATTGGCAACCCAAGGATGCAAAGGCTATGAACTCTATCCTAAAGAAGATTTCTTTTGCTAGAAGTCACAAAACAGTGCCGCTTCCGATAGATGACGAGAGCTTGCTTAAGGCATTGGAAGAGTTTCTGCGTCGTATCGACAAGACTTGGGTAATGAACAATTTTTCGGTTAACAAAATTGATTCTCAATACAACGAGATAGTATCAGAAATGAAAAATCATAGACAAAACGTAACAGACAATGGAAACAATACAAAGACAGGATGGAAAGCTCCAGACCACAAAGACACATCAGCGTATCGGTCGGGGTTTGGAGTTGCCGTTGGAAAATAGAGAGGCCAAGAACTTTCTTTACTATGCCTACAAACGAGAGGTAGAGAAAAGAAAAAGAACGTTCGTCTTCACTGACGAGCTAAAGGAAGCAATATCGAAAGTCGGGGATTTTCTTACTATAGAGACAAACTTTTACGGGCTGTTTATGCCCGGCAGTATTGGAAACGGCAAGACTACAATGCTAAAGGCTATTCGAGATTTGCTAGTTCATCTTGTGGACTCAAACAAGATTAGCTATTGCGAGGGTGACAAATATCCGCGATTCGTCAAGGCTAGAGATATGGCTTACATGATTCACGAAGACATAAACGAGTTCAGAGCAATCATGAACACTAAGTTTCTCTTGATTGACGATTTGGGTGCTGAGCCAACGGAGATAGTCACTTACGGAATGCACTACAAGCCGTTTGACGAGTTGTTGGACTATCGCTATGAGCAGATGCTGCCCACGATTATCAGTTCAAACCTAACGGCCATTGACATCGGACAGAAGTACGATGACCCAAGAATTGTAGATAGAATGCACGAAATGTTTGATATTTTAAGTTTTGAGGAGGTATCGTTCAGATGAGTTTAGAACAATCACCATATCAGAATCAGCCATTAGTGAATGACCCAAAGGCTGAGCAGTATGTTATCGGAAGTCTTCTTGTTGATCCTACGGCATACACTCTAGTAAGCCAGTATCTAGATGAAGACTGTTTTTACGACCCCATGTGTAGGGATATATGGAAGGCTGTTGATAATATGGGAAAGCAAGGTATGCCGATAGATGTCATATCTGTTTCTGCCGAGCTCAGTAAGCAGAAGTCGAATGTAACAGCATTGGACTTGATGAACATTTCGGCACAGATTGCATCATCTGCACATGTAGAATATCATGCCATCAGATTGCAGGACCTTGGTAGAAGAAGAAAACTCTGGGTTGTCGGGCAGCAGCTTTCCAAGGTTGGATTATCGGAAGAGATTCTGACCGCAGATGCCCACCAAGAGGCTATTGAGAGTATCGGAGGAGTATTTGAGAAAGCAGATGGAGTGTTCACGCTCAATGATGCAATGAATAGTCTAAACGAGATAATGGTTAAGAATGCCACCGTTGGAGGTGTCACGACAGGAACCAAGACCGGTATGGAGAGATTCGATGAAAAGGGAGGTCTGCAGAAGTCTGATTTGATTATCGTTGCCGGCGAAACTTCTCAGGGAAAGACGAGCCTCGCACTTTGCATGACAAGACACGCCATTGAGAACGGAGCAAAGGTTGCTTTCTACTCTATGGAAATGACGAAGGAGCAGCTTACGGCACGTCTGCTTTCTGCCAAGACGAACATCCCGGCCAACAATATCCTCTATTCGGGCAGTCTGGCGCCAAGCGAGATAAGGATGATTGATGATGCTAGAGGAAAGTTGCCCGGAGAGAATTTATTCTTTGATGACAAGAGCACGTCAAATATAGATTCTATTCTTCTTTCCATCCGAATGCTTAAGATGCAGAAGGACATAGACGGAGCCGTAGTTGATTACTTGCAGATTCTTAACGTAAACTCCAGGAGTACGAGTTTCAGCAGGGAGCAGGCTATGGGTGATGCCGCACGAAGATTCAAGAACCTCGCAAAGGAACTGAACATATGGATCATCGCCCTAAGTCAGTTGTCTAGAGATAGTAACTGTCCGGAGCCGAATCTGAACCGACTGCGTGATAGTGGACAGATAGGAGAAGCTGCCGATGTTGTCATCCTAGTCTATCGAGCAGAGTATTACAACAGAGCGTACCCTGCCCCATTTGATAACAAGGACGATTATCCTACTGACGGAACGGCTATGATAGACGTTGCCAAGGGACGTAATATCGGAACGTTCAAATTCTTTATGGGATTCAACAAAAATACGACAAATTTTTTCAAGACGAATTTAATAAACGAAGATGTACAGGTGCCTTTCGAAAAGCCAGAAGAAGCAGATGCACCATTCTGATAATCAGATAGTTGCAAAGCACTATAATTTAGTATTTTTAACTAAAATAATCGTTGGTAAATTTGCATATATCAGAAAATTTTCGTACCTTTGCATATAGATAAAAGGTAGTACTTTTGACTATCCAGAGCCTACCTTATAAGTTGAACCAATTAAAATTATAAAGATTATGAATACAAAATTAAACTCGCTTAACGAAAAGCAGAGAAAGTTGTGGGCAATAATTCGAGAGGCATTGAATTATGAAGACACGGATGAGGACTTTTATGAATTTAAGGAAGAGGCTGAAGGTCTGCTTGCTGACGATGAGGAAGATTTCTATGTTACATACAATAGTATGGATGACTTTGATGCTTCTGATGTGATAGACCTCATTAACGCATAGTAATCATTAATAATTCGAAGGCTATGGAAGAATCTTTATCAGAGTACATGCTTCGCAGATTTTGTTCTGCTTATCCAACGGTTCCAATTACGCTTTCAAAAGTCAAGGCTTATCTTGACACAGTTGATGATTGGAGAGAGTTAGACGATAGCCATTTGGCACTATTATACAATTTTAATCTTAAAAAATAGAAAGGGAATAATTATGAGAAATTCAAATTTCAATCTTATCAAGTCTTTGGGCTATGTTGTAGTGTTGGTAAGTATGGCTTCGCACTCTGTACCGCACGAATATTGGCAAAACACAGAAGACGGACTTCTGTATGGTCATGTTGGTGACAGTGAAGAAGAACACAAACTTTTAATGATGGAAGGTGCTGTATGAAATATTGTATCGAAAGAATTTGCCCCACAGGTGATGTTTCCGAAGAGTTTGGAGACTACTCCGATGAAAAGGAAGCTAACAGAAACGCAGAGCTACTAAACATGGTAGATCCATTTAATAACTATAAAGTAAAGAAAGAAGCATGAAATACCAAGAGTTCAAGAAAAAGCAGCAGGATGAGTTTGGCAAGCTGCCAATGAAGGCTGCATTTGGAGACAAGCAGTTTAAGGAAATGATGGCTGAATGGGGGCTTACCACAAGTAAGGAAGACCTGGAAAAGATATGTTCCATCGGTGCCGGTGCTTATTGCCTCAAAAAGGATTACCACTTATTTCTGGTATTCGGTGAGCGTTCCGTTAAGGAATCAGAGGAGTTTCTGAGCAGCGATGAGAATTTGGTGGATGCCTTGAAATATGAATTTGGCAATCATGAGTGTGGCCTTACCTTTGAGTTTGAAAATGGTATCATCGCTTTGGGATATACCGTTAAGGAGTTTCTTTCAGACGACAGAAAGAAGAAGCTTTTTGTAAAGGCACGTAAGGAATACATTAATAGTCTGGAGGGTTAATATGAATACAAAGAATTTTGGAAACGGATATGTAGGTATCAAGATCAACAGTATTTCAGAAATAATGAAATACAATGCTCTAAAAGAGCAATTTTCTATTTGGAACGAGTATGAAGGCACTTTTGATGATGATGTCGAGGTTACGGATGACGATGGAAACGTCACTGAACGAGAGCCGACAGAAAACGAGAAGATAGAGCGTTACCTGGAAGCTTTCAATAATGGAACCGTTTTATATGCAGTTTTCCAGCTGGATTGTGGACGAGTCTTTTCCGATTTAGCTACTACATATCAGAGTAAGTATGCTATCGGACAGCAGGTCTTCATTATGAGGGACAACAAAATTGTTTCGGGTAGAATTGTCCTTATATCTCTTTCAGACTATGAAGATGTCAAAAAGCTTTATGTTGATTATCATTCTAGAGATATAGGCGAAAGAATATACAATATAGTGAGTACAAATTTGTGCCCTACAAGCTATCGAAATTATTATTCTTTCAGTGAGCGCGATCGTATAGAAAGATGTCTCAAAGCAGCACTAAATAATAATTATGTTATCCTAGAGATAGACAGAAACTATGTAAGTAAAAGGCTTTGAGATATATTCTCTTCAAAAGAAGAACTTGTCAAACATTTAATGGAACAATAATTATGAACGTTATAAGAGTGACAGGAAATACAAAGAACAGAATAGATGCCATCTTTACGGGCAGCAAGTATCTGTTCTTCAGCCCAGATTTCGGATTGGTTGCTATTGCAACGAGAATATCAATGGATGAGAACTGCTCTTACTTCAATGTTGAGCTGACAGAACAAATTAAACCTAAGTTGATATACAAGGTTGTTGAAAAGGAAGAAGCTTCCATTAAACGTATCTGCCAATTCAACTGCATCAATTTAGGAGAAATGCCACAGCATACTCTTCCATACGTGATAGACTTAACATTGGAAAGGAGATAGCTATGGTTGTAAAGGAAATGGTTCAGTACAAAAGAACTGCTGATATGGAAGAACTCTATCTGATGCTCAATAATGATTCTGTAGCCTACGACCTTTGGCACGATGCTGCAGAAAATTACGCCCTGAAGATGGTAAATGGAGAGGCGGTAATGATGGAGAATGTCGCCCATGTGATGATTACAAGAATCATCCAGTCATGTGGCAGACTGATAAAATGGCGCAGAAAGATGATACTGATGCCCTGTATATTACCAAAGAGCAGAAGGAGATTGTCGCATTGCAGTGGTTCTATAATAGCATGATGGATTTATATACTTATTATAAAGGTAGGCAAAAGTAAGGTTTAACATAACGGGTATTAAGGACACCCACAAGTTAGATACCTTATTCTTATCTGGCAGCCGGAAAGACGGCAGCCTACCTTTCTAAAATATGCAATTATGAAGGATTACGATTATTTATCTCTTATCGTTGAGATTTCCCCACAGCATCAGAGTTGTTTTGAGGAAATTGAGGATTACGAGAAGGTTTGCAGACTGAATAGTGTCGGTGACCAGAACGCCATCTTGGAATTTATGCTCCAATGGGATTACGGCGAAGATACATCAGATACGCAACCCGAGTTAGACAAATATGAAGATGTGCTCATCGAGACCGACACACATATTCTAGCAAGATGTGAGTCAAAGAACTTCGGTTGGCAGGGTGACGCATTCTTCCTTTACAGAAAGGACAAAAAGAAATGAAGAATATTTATCATATACATCAGTCTTCCAATTCCTATTGGGATAGCCGTTGGACTGACACAGATTATTATCTTTGCGACAGCGAGGATGAGTATCAGCAGAAATTAGCTGAATATACCGAGAAGCGTAAGCAAATCGAGAAGGAGTTCAAGGAGAACCCAACGGAACTTAGCAAGAGTCGCGCACTATTCTTGCAGCTCAGCAAGGAACAGAAGGTGCATGCCAGCGAATACTACTACGGTCATGAATGGTGCGGCAAGGAGTTCGATGCTTTCGGTTTCTGCTGGAGTGAGAGGTTGGAGAGAAGCACGCATTACAAGTACTTTTTGAAGCCGGGTTCCGTAACAAATGAAAGCGTAAGTTCTGCTGTAGGCAGATTTACAGGATATGGAAGTTAAACTTAATAAGATTGGAGGTGAGTCATGTAGAATTAAGTAAAAATCATCGTTAATCAATGGTCGGGATTAAATAACAAAACAATGTTTGATATTCTTTATTTTGCTACAGCTCGGAAAGACGGCACCCGACCTTTAATTTTAAAATAATATGGAAATAGAAGAATTAATAAAAATAGCAGAGTCTGATTCCTGGACTGTCACCGAAGAGGAATACACGAATGGGAAAGGATTGCTCTTTTCAAGACGTTCACCTGCAGGTCAAGACTTCTCGATATCAACCGGACCATTTGAAAGTGCGGAAGAATTGATCAACAGCATCCACCAGCGTTACGTAGAATTTGATACTGACAGTGAAACATATTTATGGTTAGACAACGAGGGCCATGGAAAGAACGGAGCACCATATCGCATGAGGGATGTGCTGGAAGACATGGAAGCTTGCGAGAAGATGATTTACGACTTATTTATTTGTTATCGGGTTTATTTGTTATCGGGACGCTTATGAAAAGAAGTGAATTATTTATGGCTTGCGCCAATGAGTACAGTTACAGATGCAATTCTGATTGCGACAACTGTCAGTTATACCTTCGTTACTTAAAAGAAAAGGAGGATTGATTATGAAAGGGAAAGATATTATCGTAGTTAGCAGTTCTGGTGTACAAGCGTACTATCCTATTGGGCAGAAGCTTAGTATAAATGGAAGAACCTGTGTAGTAGCGAAAAGTGGAGATTGCGTTAATTGCGCTATTTGTGTACCTAACGTTCCGCTCCGCGACCAAGAAGTTACATGTGCGAACTTAGCTTGTACGGCTGGCGACAGAAAGGATAGAACTAGTGTTCATTTCAAAGAGATTTAATTATGACAGTATATCTAATTTATAAAGATGATGCCTGGCACACAAAAGGGAGCGGCAAATTACTTAGAGTAGCCGATAACCTTCAGAAATGCTACGCAACAGCCGAGGCTAACGGAGCTTCGGAAGAACAACTTAAAGATTTGCGCAATATCGGGCAGAGCCAATGTAGTGGTAAAAGCTACGAGTTTAACATTGAAACATGGGAGGTAACATAATATGAAATATGACGTTTGCATTCAAGAAACTTTGAGTAAGACAATAACCGTAGAGGCAGAATCAAATACGGATGCTTGCTCCATGATTAGAGAAAAGGTTAAGAATGGTGAGATTGTCCTTTCTGCCGATGATTACACCGGTTGTAGAATTATAACGGCACAGAAAGCGTATGGAAGTGAAGACAACGAAGACTGAGTTCAGAGAACTGCTTAGTGTTCTAGAAAAAGCAGCAGCTTTTATTAATGAAAAATCCACAAGGTCCAAAGACTTTGATTTGGCTAGAAGATTAATAAGGTCAAAGGCTTTGCTAGCGAAAAGGAATGGCAGTCTTCAAGGAGAAAGCGGCGATAGTCATTAACGGCATCGTGTATGTAGCGGAACCAATGGATGATTGCGAGGATTGTGCGTTTTGTACGGGCTTGGCACAATGCAGCGTAGATTTCATTTGCATCTCTATGAGAGAAGCATTCCGTAAGGGTTTTAGAGACAAGCCTATAGGTTTCAAAAAATGGAAAGGTTATGAAAGGATCAGAAACATTCAAGAAGGTAATCAAGGCATATCTTGACAAGCGTGCAGCAGAGGATGAATTGTTCGCAAAAGATTACGCCAAGCCTGGTAAGAATATCGATGACTGCTGCGACTTTATTATTTCAGAGGTCAAGAAATCCGGAAGACAGGGGTTTGACGATGATGAGATTTATGGAATTGCAATTCACTATTATAATGAAGAAGAAGTTTCATTCACCAAGAATCAGAATTGCACCATTGTTACAAATCTCTCAGACCAGACCAAGGAGAATCTGGAGAAGAAGGCTGAGGAGGAATTCAAGCAAGCCAAAATCATCGAACTCCAGAAGAAGGAGTCCGCTGAAAAGGAGCGCTTGAAGAAGAAAGCCGAGGCTCAGAGAAAGAAAGATGCTGAGATTGGTCAGTTGAGTTTGTTTGATTTTTAAATATGTGAGTTATGAAGCCAAGAAATAAGACAGAACGTGAAGTTGTAAAACTCTCGGACAGAATTCCGGAGTTATCAGACAAGCAACGTGAGTGGGCCATCAAGACTTGCATCTCTGAAGATGATGCCTACAAATACAGTGATAGATTTTCTAGAGGATGCTTCTACCTTGTATGCACATTCAAGGGATGGCAGGTTCTCAGGTACTTCCAGGTAAGAGTGAAGTTCCGGTTCCACAAGATGGTTAAGGAGAAGATTTACTTCAAGGAGTGTATGCAGCAATGGTTGAAAGACGGGGAATATGTTTTTCTTGCCAAGCAGCGAACCAGCGGATATATAGAAGATGCTTTTTCTGCTTTCGGAAAGTTGGAAGTAAGAACGCATACTGTATGGAGTTTCTTGGGTGATCCTCGTGATATTGGATTCGATGGAGTATATTACGCTTCAGTCCAAGGCAAGTATAAATATGCTCTCAGAGACTTCGGGGAAAAGATTCTGTGTGACGAAATCTTCCGTTCCGTCAATGCTAACCCATACAATGAAACTCTCATGAGACGTGATATTGATATGTGGAAGGTGTGTAAGTACCATGAAGCTGTCTTCGACAGAGAAAAAATGTCTGCCGTCAAGATTGTTGTCAGACACGGAAAGGCTTCTTATATTTACGATAGCTTGTGGTGGGATATGCTCGACAGTATTATGTATCTTAAGAAAGATGTACGTAACCCTTCTATAGTTTGCCCGGAGAATCTTCGTGAGGCGCACGACAAGTGGTTAAAGGCAGCAGACAACAAGAAAAAGAAAATGGAGGACAGAATGACTAAGTTGCGTTTGATTGCGGAAGAGAAAATGCAACTCAGATATCTGGAGCAAGCTGCTAAAGCCGAAGAGGAGAATAAGAAAAAGGCAGAAGCAATGGCTAATGTATATGTTGACAGAAGAAAGCAGTTCTTTGACATTGACATAAAGGATGGCGCCATAGACATACAGGTTCTTAAGTCCGTCCAGGAGTTCTTTGAAGAGGGCAAGGAAATGGGGCACTGTGTATTTAGGAACGGTTATTACGATGTGAACAGAAAGCCGAACTGCCTCATACTTTCTGCCAAGGTAAACGGGCAGCGTATGGAGACAATCGAGGTAAACTTAGCCGATGTTACCGTTGTTCAATGCCAGGGCCACGGAAACATCAATTCCGCTTTTCACGATACCATTCTGAAGCTTATCAAAGATAATCTGTGGCAGATAGAATCCAGGCTCCCGAACAGGGCTAGTAGAACGGCGTAATTTTTAGTATTTTTGGCTAAAATTTTCGTTTGATATATTTGCATATATCGAGATTTTTTCGTACCTTTGCGTATGAGAAGAGCCTATTTTGCGGTGTTTTTGACTATCCAAGCCGCATATATGCACAATTTTATGTTAAAATATAGTTAATTTTAGATTTTAAGTATTTAATCATTAAATATTTTATTAAATTTGCAGCGATGGAATACGATTACAGTAAGCTCAGAGAGTTCATCAAGCGTTGTAAGTGGCAATGGGCCACTTCAATGATAGACGTTCCTCATGAGTACATTCACAGAGACAAGTGCGCATTGACAAACGACGAGTTCTATTACTTCGTCAGCGCACAGCGAGACAATGGAGTCCATGAAAGATGGGGGAAGTATAATTTCCCTTACCTTTACATTGACGGTTACAAGTATTGGACGATGGGTGACCCATTCGAGACTACTTGGATTTTGAACAGACAGAAGGTTTTCAACGAGTTCGACTTCCTGGAGTGGCCGGTACCGAGAATCTATTCGAATCAGGAAATGGACGTGATGGCAAAATCTATCATGTTCACGTTCAAGGACAGAAGATTTTTCGAGGCAGGCATCGGAAACGGAGACTTCGTCGCTTTCACCAAGATAAAGCCGGAAATGTATTATGGAGTTGATCCTAGCAAGAAAGCAATCAAGCAGTTCAGGGAGAAGACCTCTGGTTTTTTCCGAAGATGTTCTACTATTTCTTTTGAGGAGGCGATAAAGAAATGGATGTCGGCAGACAGCGTTGTGGTTGCTCTTTTCGGTACCGCTTCCTACTTCATGCCTCAGTATCTCCGCAAACTGGGCGAGAGTGGTTTGGATTATTGCCTTATGTTCTACAAGGATGACTACACCCCTGCAGAGTTCGAGGAAATGCACCATTTCACCTATGACAGAATGCAGTTGAAATCGATGTTCCCGAATTGTAACATATACAATCACAAGAATTTCGTAACCATTTCAAGTAAAAAAATCACCTGGCAACAGGCAACGGTAGAAAATGAATTATTCCCAGTATGATAAAATAGCAAGTAAGTACGACACTTTGTTTCGTGATGAAATGAGTCTCGTTGAGAACCGTGAGGTGGGGCAAATGCTCCCACCTCTCAGCGGTTCAATCCTAGACATCGGATGTGGTACCGGCTTGCTGACAGAGATTGCAAAAATCGACCCACAGGAATATCTAGGAATTGATCCTAGTAAAGGAATGTTAGAGCAGTTCACTAACAAATACCCAGCCTATAAGGATAGGGTTGTATGTGAGCCTTTCGACGGAAAGAGTTTAGATTGCAGGAATTTCGACAATATCGTAGCATTGTTCGGTTCCCCATCTTATCTTTCCCGTTATGCCATTCTGGCAATATCGCAGTGCAAGGCTCGCAAGTTCTTGATGTTCTACAAGGAGAAATATCATCCGGTCACTTATGAGAAGTGTGATGTGGAGTTCAGACATTTTTTCTATTCAAAGAAGGTCTTGTGCAGTCTTTTTGGTGAAGAAAACGTATCAGAGTATCACAATTATTTAATAGTAAATTGCGTATGACATCACAGAAAGGTTTGCGTTATGATGGCAGTATTGACAAATACCCCATCACAGAAGGCGAGATTTACAGTTTAGGCAATGGTAGCAAGATTACCATTGCCGATATTACTTTGGGGCTTCCGGAGTTTTCAAAGAATGCCGATTGCGTATTCATCGACCCAGCAGGAAGTAAAGGTGTCCTCAAAGCGTATTATACCAAGGCGGAGAAGCAATGCCCGGTTGATAATTTTGACGAGTTCGTTGCCCACATCAAGAGGTGCATCGAGCAGATTAATCCGGACAGACTATTCGTCGAGTGCTTCTACAGAAATAAGAAACAGTTGGTTCCTATGGTAGAATCGCTGTTCCCTCATGTAAAAATCTACGAGAACACCTATTATCATAAGCCAGATTGCAAGTGCTGGATTATCCAAGGCACCAAGCAGGCAGAAGACTGGGGACTCCAGGGAATGGATGAATGGGATGCGGTGTTCAAGATTTGTAAGGATGTTCCGTTCAGCTCTATCACAGACTTCTTCATGGGTCAAGGACTTGTTGCCCAAGCAGCCTATGCCGCAGGTAAGGTTTTCTATGGTAGCGATATGAACAGAAACCGTTTGGCTGTAGCCATAAGCAAGGTAGCCAAGCGAGGTGGAGAATGGACAGTAACTAAATAATTACGCATATGATTAAACTCTCTCAGATTATCATCCTCAACGTTCCGAAGCGAGAACGTGAGGGCAAATACCTTAAGAAGTTGATAGAGACCAGCACGAAACCTTATGGTATTCCTGTCAGTATCTCTATGGACCGAGGTAAGGGTCTTTGGGACAATTATTCCCAAGCGTTGACGCAAGAGGTAGCAGAAGGAACCCATCGAATGGTTATCCACGATGACATTACCTTTGACCGCAACATTCTTGCCAAGATTTTACATATTCTCTCTTTTGCTCCAGAAAACAACGTTATCAGTTTCTACAATCCAACAAATGGTGACTATACTGATTGTTACGCAAAGGGCAAGCACGTTATTTCTACAAAGACTAATTTCTGGCTGCAGGCTAGCGTATATCCAAATGACCTAGCCAAGGACTTTGTTGAAACTTCAAACAAGATGACTGATGATCAGACACGTTATGATGATTCACGCCTTAAGGCATACCTTCAGGCAAAGGGTATCGACCTTTACGCTATCGTTCCCGGTCTGGTTCAGCATTTCGGTGCATACAGAAGCACATTCAACAATCCAGGCGCCGTAGGTGGCATTCCTAGGAACAGTAAGACCTACGACAACCAGTTTGATGTTGAGTCTGTAGATTGGGAGAGTGAGTTCAAAAATCCTTATTTGGCTAAGTCAAGCAAGGATTGGGTTAAGGAAATCGTAAACAAGGAATTTCTCGATGAATACAAAAAACTCTAAGGAAAATCTAGCCTTGAAATTGGCGAAGGACAATATCGAGGTTGAGCAGGTGAAGCCGCTGCATATTGAATACGTCAAGGTTGATGACATTTATCCGAATGACTATAACCCTAACACGCATGATGCAGACAGCTTCGACCTTCTCATCAAATCGTTGCTATATTTCGGATTTACTCAGCCTATCGTTGTCAACCGCTCGACGATGCAGATTGTTGACGGAGAGAACAGATACCGCGCCGCCTGCGTCATCGGATATGAGATGGTTCCTGTATGCTTTGTTGATTTCGACGAAGAGAAGTTGAGATATGCAACAATCATGCACAATGCCGCTCGCGGCCACAACAATAATGAAATGATGGGTAGGCTTAAGAATTACCTTGACACCCATTTCAGTAATTCCAGCGACAAGGTATTATTAAACAATAGAAAGAAATGATATTTTACAGTGACAAAAACGTTTATGAGGCAGCTCTTGAAAGATTCAGATACATCTTTCGGGAGTTTTATGGTAAGCGTAAGATTGTCGTGACGATGTCGGGAGGAAAGGACTCTACCGTGGTTCTCAACCTTGCGCACGAGGTTATGAAGGAGATGGGAATTGAAAAGATTCCCGTCCTCTTCCTAGACCAAGAGGCAGAGACTCCAATGACTATCGAGTACATACGATACATCATGCACTTGCCGTGGGTTGAGCCATATTGGATTCAGTCATACTTCCAGGAATGGAATGCCTCAAAGGGAGAATGGTTCAATGTATGGGGGCCTGGAGAAAAGTGGATTCGTGAGAAGGAACCAGATTCTTATGGTGATTTGGAGATTCCGCACAATCAGTATTTCTCCAAGACTCTTGATCAGGTACACAGAATGCTCTTTGGCAAAGACTACCTAACTTTGGGCGGTGTCCGTATCGAGGAATCGCCGGCACGTTTGTCGGGTCTTACTAGAGGCGAGTGCCTTCCAGGTATTACGTGGGGAGGTGGTGGCGGATATTATAAAGACGGCACACCGAGAAGTCTGGTACTCTACCCTATTTGGGATTGGAAGGTTTATGATGTATGGTATTACATCTTCAGCAACAAGCTTCCGTACTGTAAGCTCTATAACTATCAGTTCACGCAGAAGCCACTCAGAGCGTGCCGAGTAAGTTCCCTCATCCATGAGCAGGCTATCCACGACTTAGGTTTCATCAAGGAGGTTGATCCATGGTTCTACGACAAGCTGGTACGAAGAGTGGCAAACGTCAATACGTCTGTGCACGTCTTTAATGAAGTGGCAACATACTGCTACAACTTGCCACCTTATTTCAAGGATTGGGATGAATACGTTGACTATCTCGCAGACAATCTTTGCGAAGATAAGAAGAATGCTGAGACTATCAAGAAAGGCTACCGTTCCGCCAAGAAGAGAAATGTAGCTAAAGCCGGTCATTGCCAGGAGTGCATTGATTACGTAATACATCAGATTGGTTATACCAGCGCTGTCTGCGTCATTGCGGAAGATTTCGGAATGAAGCGCATTCAGAGCGTAGAGCGTTCTTTGCGTCAGTATTTGAGCGACAATTATGTTAAAATAGAAAAAGCTAATAAGGAATATGAATCTTCAAGAGAACATCAAGAAGGAGTTTGATGCTGCCAAGGATAAGGTGCAGTTTTTGAACGACCTCAGAAAGTATATCAGTTCCTTATCTCCGGAGAAAGTCAACCCTGTAGATTGCGTGCTTTGGGTTGACAAGGATATGGTTGTAGCCAACAACTACAACCCTAACCATGTGGCAGATAAGGAAATGCGTCTTCTCTATACATCCGTGAGGGAAGACGGTTACACAATGCCTATCGTTACCATTTGGGATGAGAAGCTGCAGAAGTATGTAATCATCGACGGTTTCCACAGAAACCTCGTTATTCGCAAGTTTGCGGACATCAATGAGCGATGTGGCGGAAAGCTGCCGATTGTAGTCCTAGACAAGGACATCGACCAGCGTATGGCATCAACCGTAAGACACAATCGCGCCCGTGGAAGTCACTCTGTAGATGGAATGGTAAACATCGTTTTCAATATGCTCAGAGACGGTGTGTCTGAGCGTGAGATTTGCGAAAAGGTAGGTCTGGAGCAGAAAGAGCTTGTAAAGCTTAAGTATGTAACTGGTTTCGCCAAGATTTTCAAGAATTATAAGTATAATGCGGCTATCGAAAAGGTTGTCGACGAGAGACGCGTAGCAAGAGAGACAGCCAAGAAGAAGGAGGATAAGAAATGAAAGTAAAGTCAGTTAAGCTCAGTGAAATCTTTCCTTACTATGACAACCCTCGTGACAACACGAATGCGGTTGAGCCTACCAAGGAGAGTATCAAGCGTTTTGGATTCGTTAAGCCTATCCTCGTTGATAAGGCAGGTGTAATCATTGCCGGTCACACAAGATACGTGGCCGCTTACCAGTTGGGCATGGAGTTCGTTCCTGTCGTTTACTCGGATATGGACGACGAAATGGCAAAGAAGTACCGCATCCTCGATAACAAGCTGGCAGAGAAGTCTTCTTTTGATGAAGACCAGCTTTTGGAGGAATTGCGCAACATGGAGGTTCCTACCGATATGCAGGCATTCTTCTTTGAGGATATCAACCAGATGCTCAACTTCTCCCTCGACAGCATCAACCAGCAGGCAGAAGAGTATGGTGGCTTCCAGGATGACTATTCTCAGGTTGATGAGGAGAACTTCGAGGCTCCATCCAATGAAGAGCCTGGCGAAAGTGAGGAAGCTCCTTCAGATGAGGAGGAGGAAGACCCTGCCAAGGATTTGTTCGTTCTCAAAGAGCGCGAGGACGGTTCACATTATATGAAGGTCGTTTGCCCATATTGCGGAAATATGGAAACAATAGAAATTGAGGATTAACAGGTATGGAAGAGATTAAGATTAATGACAAGGTAATTGAGTTACCTATTGACAGTATCGTGCCTCATGACGGTTCGCACAAGACCGACGAGACGGCAGTACAGGCAATCATGCAGTCCATCAAGGATTTCGGCATCACTCAGCCTATTTCCGTTGACAAGAACAACGTGATTGTAACCGGTAACGGTGTGTATAAGGCTGCTAAGGCATTGGGAATGGATAAGGTTCCCTGCATCCGTGTTGACTATCTGACTGATGAGCAGATTAAGCAGTATAGAATCGCTGATGACAAGACGTCCGAGTTTGCCACTTGGAACGAGAAGAAGCTTCGCAAGGAGCTCTCCTATCTCGGTGATCCTAACAGCATTCAGTTTGCTTTCGATGAGAGCATTGCCGGTATGCTTGGACTCAACGCTAAGCCAAAGGAACAGAAGCCTGCGGCCGCACCTTCAAAGGCTGAGACTAACCATACGGCTAAGAAGGTCGTAACGGAAGCCCAGAAGGACCAGAAGTTCAAGGAGGAAATGAAGGGCGTTGAGGAGAATATCCAGGTCAAGCCTTCAGAGTATTATGAGTATAATTGTTCCGCTTGCGGTAAACTAGTAAAAGTTAAGAAGCCATGACAGATGAATCATCACAGCCGAAAGTAAAGTCTTTCGTACATAGAATCCCCAATCCTGTTGGAAGACCATACAAGATTAAGTCTTCTCAGGAATTATGGGATAAGTTTGTAGCTTACTGTGATGATGTTGAAAACGACCCTTGGCAGCAAAAGACTGGTAGCAATTCCATTGCAGGCGGCAGCGGCAAATCCACAAATTCCATGAGACAAGAGGTAAGGGTTTTCAGAAGAGCCTATACCCTTGTCGGATTTTGTGCTTTCTGTGGCATCGTTCAGAAATGGGCGGATTTCAAGAGAGGTAATCTTAAGAGACCAGGCTTTGAGCAGGTGATAACACAGATTGAGAATGTCGTGATGGCCCAGCAGATTGATGGCGCCATGCTTCATCAGTTTGATTCCAGCATTGTTGCAAGGCTCAACGGATTGGCAGATAAGCATATTCAAGAAGTAACCGGCAAGGATGGTGAGGACTTCAAGTTCCCTAAGCTGTCCTTGGATGATATTAAAGAATTACAGAAGATAAATGGACTTTGAGAAACAACGTTTTCTTCATAAGCAGTTAGTGGCATCGTCCCTGCTGCAATTCACTACTAAGATGTTCGCCTATACTGCTCGACGTGAGTATGTAATAGGCGAACATCACAGGATTATATGTGATGCGCTCATGGATGTGATAAGGGGAAAGACTAACAAGCTGATTATCAACATCAGCCCTCGTTATGGAAAGACACTCTTGTGTTCACAGATGTTTATCGCATATGGTCTTGCGCTGAACCCTGCTTCAAAGTTTCTTCATATATCTTATTCCGGAAGTCTCGTCCAGGACAATTCTATGGCAGTCAAGGACACGATAACTTCTACATATTTTCAAACACTATTTCCGAATGTCAAAATCAGAAAGAACGATAACACAAGATCAAAATGGAGCACAACGGCAGGTGGTGGTGAGTATGCTACATCTACCTTGGGTCAGATCACAGGTTTTGGTGCAGGTCAACCAGACTGGACCGAAGAAGACATAAAGAACATGGATAAGTTCATGGCTACGTTCAACCCCGGTCACTTTTCGGGAGCCATAGTTATCGATGACCCTTTACGACCGGACGATGCTTTGTCCGATAACGTCAGAGAGTCTATCAACAGACGTTTCGAGACAACCATCCGTAACCGTGTAAACTCACGTCATACGCCAATTATCATCGTCATGCAGAGGTTGCACGAGCACGACTTGTGCGGTTACCTTCAAGAGATTGAGCCAAATGAGTGGAAGGTTGTTTCCCTCCCGGTAATACAGACAGACGAGGACGGAAAGGAGCGAGCCTTGTGGCCGTGGAAACATACGTTGGAGGAGCTGTACAAAATCAAGCATGCCAGCGAGTTCGTATTCGAGACACAGTACATGCAGAACCCTACCCCTATGGAAGGTCTTATGTACCATGCCTTCAGAACATACGATGAGCTGCCGGACAGAAGGTATGCAAGAATGATTGGAAACTACACCGACTCGGCAGATACCGGTTTCGACTTCCTTTGCTCTATATGCTTCGATGCGCACGATGACGGCTACTATGTTACCGATGTTCTATACACCAAGCGACCGATGGAATACACGGAACCAGCGCAAGCCAATATGGTTAAGCGCAATCAGACAGACGTGTGTTTCGTCGAGAGTAACAATGGTGGCCGCTCTTATGCCCGCAATGTCGAGCGCATAACAAGGGAACACGGAAACAGAATCACCCAGTTCGTAACGTTTACGCAATCGAAGAACAAACAGATTAGAATCTTCACTCGCTCAAGCGAGGTAAACAATAAACTAGTCTTCCCTTCTAATTGGGAACAGTTGTGGCCGGAGTTCGCCCACGATATGAAATCCTACAGAAAGGAAGGATATAACGCCCACGATGATGCACCGGACGCTTGTACGGGCATTATAGAGAAGTGCGAGGAGTGGCTTAACAATGCTACCGATGCACAGCTCAGACGTGGCGGTTTCTTGTAATTTCTTTTTTAAACCATGTCAACTAGGCGTTTGCTCGCGAGAGTAGGCGCCTTAACTATTTGAATATCAGCGCATTATAATTTGGTATTTTTAACTAAAATAATCGTTAGTATATTTGCATATATCAGAAAATTTTCGTACCTTTGCATATAGATAAAAGGTAGTACTTTTGACTATCCAGAGCCTACCTTATAAGTTGAACCAATTAAAATTATAAAGATTATGAACGGTCTTTTTGAAACTAAGCTTCTCAAATACAAGAAGCACATCATACAAGTTTTCGAGGATGTGTTCGGTCAGAGATACGTCTATATCGATGGTCAGACACAGACATCTTCTATTAACAATGCAAAGAGAATGATTAGCCTATGTTGTCAACAGTAATATTCACGGATGGCGCCCAGAAGAATGTGGAGCCATCCAACGGAACGGATTTCTCATTGGAGGAGTTGAGGGGATTTGTAGGTGGCCACATCGAGTTGGTCCGACTCAGCAAGTCGCAGGTAATGGTAGTTAATGAGGAAGGCAAGGTTTACGACCTTCCTCAGAACGAGAACGCCACGATGCTTGTGAACATAGCAGGCATCAGAGACGTAATAGTAGGTAATGTATTAGTTTGTGACATCAATAAAATCAAGTAATATGGATAAGAATGATTTGATGAAGTACCTCGTAGAAGAGGCAGAGTATAGTGAGAGTGAAGTAGCCGAAATGACTAACACGGAGTTGCTGGATCATTGGCTGGAGTATAACGGAATTTGCGGTTTCACAGAGGACATCAAGGGTGTTATTAAGGCTGCTTTTGATGTAGATTTGGAGGACTAGCCATGTACAAAGAGAATATAGGAACTGACAGATATGGGCGCACGATGCGCCTATATCACTCCTGCAACACGGTCTATTGCGACCACGTCAAGAACGATAAGGTTGTCAGGACAAATCAGATTAAGGTAAATAACGACATCATCTTAATGTTCAGTGCTTCGCATACGAGCGGAGCCTACATTTACGATGAGATTCATAGAAGATACGGGAAATGGCTATGAAAAAGATTATCACCATTGAAGTAGAAAGCTCTAGTGTAGAGTGCTATAGTAGCTTCTATACGGACCTGGAGTCTTTCGTCACGCACAGAGTGAATGGTACTCCATTGAGAATTAAAATAACCTCAGATATTAAGTAGCGTATGAAACCAATGTTAGCAACAAGATATTATCCGTCACAGACGAAGTTTCCTTGCTTTACCCAGCCTAAGTATGACGGAGTTAGATGCGTCCTTCATGAAGGAGAAGGTGGTGAGGTTCACCTCACATCGAGAGGCGGTAAGGAATATGATGTTCCTCAGATTAAGGCTTGGGGAGAGAAACACCGCGGTATGCTTCCTTTGGATGGGGAGATATACAACCACCAGGAATTGACCTTCCAGCAGATATGTTCTGCCGTCAAGTGCCGTTCTGCTATGACTGACAAGCTACGTATGGTTATCTACGATGCACAGATTCCGGGAAGCTTTTCTGCCAGATGGAAAGTTCTGCAGGATGAGTTTGCTTCCATTGATCCAAACGGACCGGTGTACCTTACGCAGACTTTCGTTGCCCATTCAGAGAAGGACATCAAGCGATGGCACAAGATATTCGTTTCCACCGGTTACGAGGGTGCCATTATCAGAAATGCAGATGGAATCTATACCGAGGGCAGAAGCAATGACCTTATGAAGCTGAAATCGTTCGACACGACAGAGTTCAAGGTGGTCGATGTTTTGGAAGCGGAGGGCAATGATGCAGGTACCGCTATATTCAAACTGAAGTGTGGAGAGTACGAGTTCTGTGCCCGCCCGGTAGGTTCAAGGTCACTCAGAGCTCAATACTTAGCCGACAAGGAAGAATTGATAGGTATGGCGGCGACTGTTCAGCATCAAGGTTATTCTGACGCTGGAGTGCCGAGATTTCCAGTATTGTTGAACATTAGGGATTACGAATAATGGCAGCATTAAATATTAACGAGTATTACGGCTGCTTCTCTTGCGAGGCTGCTGACGAGCACGGAAATGGTTGCAGGCACGGTCTGCTGTTCCCGGTACTGCTTGCGATGGGAAACAAGAGAAGCTGCCCAAACTATAAATTCAAGAAGAAATAACTATGGAGTTAGAGGTTAAGCTAAAAAGAAAGTATGAGTCTAAGACAGAAACTTTAGTCCTGATTAATTACAAAAGAGACTTGCGAAGATGTGTCAACATAACTTATCCAAGAGATTGGGATTGTGAAAAGCTTGATGTGTTCATTCAGAACTTTCACGACGTGAACGTTAGAAAGCCTTTATATGTGTCGGAATGGAGTTCTTTGCTTATGAAAAACAGACTGGAGGAAATTAAGAAACTAGGCTATCGTGTTATTGCTATAAATCAGTTACATGGCTACATAGTAAGAAAGGATGGAAAGTTTCTATCCTATCAGCTTGCAAAATATACATCTGAGGGAGGAATAAGTCTCACATATCAATACGTGCCATCTCGAACACATGGAAGTGGTGCTATACAAGGTGGTGAGAGTGGCTATAATTTTGGATTCACCGAGTTTAGTAAAGAAATGCTGAACGATATGATGGACCACCCGAAGCTTTACGGTAAGGTCGAGCACTACAAAGATTTCAATGAGTACCGCCAGCTGAATGCAGGGCGAGAAAAGTCACTCAAAAAAATAATCTGATTTTTTTTGGTTCAACACAATAAAGTACCATATGATGCGTTATTAATCTGATAGACGGATTATTAACTAAAGCTTAGCTACCGGCATGACGGGCGCATCATATGGGAAATAGAAAATTTGTTCCACAGGTAGGAAACCATCTTGGAACTATCTCGAACATTTTAGCTGTTGTTTCATTTATAGCCATAATAGTTTCAATTATAACTTGGATAAACGCCTTGAATACTTCTGGCGGTTATGGATATGAAAGTTCAAGTATTAGTGGTATACAAGCATTTAGCTACGTTATTGACTCATTGCTTTGCTTGGTAGGTTCTTTTGTTCTTAGAGGATTCTCGTTTATCGTGAAAGCAGCTGTACGCTATCTTGATGAGAAAGGTGAGTTTGATGAAAAGTAGAATGTAATTGTTATGTCATCAAAGCTTATAGTAGATCAAAAGAACGTAAAGTATCTTTTTCAAGATAAAAAAGCGACGTTCTTGATTCCTGATTATCAGCGTCCGTATGCTTGGGGAGAAGACGAATGTAAGGTATTATGGGAAGACTTATTTTCCTTTTCATTCCCGAATAACAACTGCGACAGCTTCGATTCTTCAGAGAGTTACTTTCTCGGTCCTATAGTAACATTCCGCAATGACGAAGGGAAACTTGAAATCATTGACGGTCAGCAGCGTCTTACGACCTTGCTTCTCTTACTGCGAGCTTTCTACAATCGCCTGGAGCACATGAAAGACAATCGTTCAATCAAGATGCGAGAGGACATAGAAAAGTGCATTTGGAGAGCAAATGAGTTCGGAGAGTATGATCCAAACGACTTGAAGATAAATTCGGAGGTTGCAACTGATAACGACAAGGAAGAGTTTATGGATATACTCCGGAAAGGAACATCAGAAGGAAAAAGTCGGTATGCGACCAACTTCAGATACTTTCAAGACAAGATAGGAAAATTCATTGAAGAATACCCTTCTTTCTTTGCATTATATCCAGCTCGCATTCTCAATAACTGTGTGCTACTTCCAATAGAGGCAGAATCGCAAGATACTGCTCTTAGGATATTCTCGACGCTTAATGATAGAGGTAAGCCATTGTCTGACTCAGACATCTTCAAGGCACAACTCTATAAGTTCTACTCATCCATCGGAAAGAAGGAAGAGTTTATCACTACATGGAAAGAGCTTGACGAACTCGTTACTAAAATATTCCACCCATATCGTGGAACACCTTTGGATGAGTTGTTTACACGCTATATGTACTACGAGAGAGCTTTACTGACTAATCGTAGTTCTATGACAGAAGGACTTCGCAAGTTCTATGAGAAAGACGGATATGTTCTACTTCGACGAGAGCAGACTTTAGAAAATCTAGTCTTGCTTGCGGACTTCTGGAAAGATGTATATTCTCAGAACGAAGACCGTTTTTCCGTGGATGTACTAAAGCGCTTGTTTGTATTGAATTATGCGCCTAACAGCTTATGGACTTATATTGTATCGGTATATTTCATGCACTATAAGAATGCTGAGAATATGCTAGACAACGAGAAGTTCTATCTGTTCTTGAATCGTTTGATAGGCTTTATCTGGGCATACGCTATCAGTAACCCAGGAATAACGGCCTTGCGAGCACCGGTATTCAATGAGATGGTGAATATCATAGAGAACAAAGAGATTGCTTTCGAGAACTATCTATTCCAAGAGGAATTGTTTCGTTCGCAATTCACCAACTTCAGTTTTTCAAACACTCGTGCGATTACGAAGTCGATGATTGTGTGGTGGGCATTCTCTTTTGATAGCCAGGAATTGCTTCCTCTTGACGCAACATATGATATTGAACACATCTTCCCAAGGAACAGACAAGTCAAGGAAGGTGGATTGTCGAGTGACGAGGTTCTTGAAATGTTGGGAAACAAATCGGTATTGGAGCGAAGAGTTAATATTCGGGCATCCGATTACAGATTTGCTGACAAGATTAAGTATTATAATGGTGAGTTCAAATCCACAGGCGAGAGGATTGGAACTAAGATACACGAATTACGAATGCTGTCACAGACGTTGACAGATTTTACAGAAACGGATATCAGAGAGCGCACGTCAAGAATGCTTGATAAGTTTATCGCTTATCTCAAATCTAACTCTCTGATTTCCAATAAATTAAATTCGTAATTTTGGTTAAAATATTTGGAAATTTGACAAAATTTTCGTACCTTTGCATATAGGATAAAAGGTAGTAATTTTGTCTAAGAGCCTACTAAATAGGGCAACTGCAATGTTACGACCTGCCGAAGCTGGGACGCTAGCAGAGGTGAATCTGAGGGCGTAATGAGCGGCTGCCCTTCTTTATTAAATGAGCTCGATGGTTGCTTAAACAGATTCTTATGGCAACAAATGCAGACATGAGCTTGAAAGAGTTCGCAAAGGAAATGCTGGTCGAAGTTAGAAAGGACCAGGAGTGTTTAACAAGACAGAAGGAAATCATGGGTGATCTCCAGGAGAGAATCGATGAGTGCTTCAAGAGAGTGCAGAAGTGCGACATGACAAAGGGTGTTTACTCCACTACGCAGATGGCGAAGGAGTTGGGCATGAGCAGCGCACAGAAGTTGTACGAAGAGCTGAAGGAGGTTGGCCTTGCATTCAACCGGGGCTATGAGTGGATGCTGACAAGTCCCTACTCCACCTATCAGCTAACTGAGGTGACTACCCACGTCATCAAGGGCAAGTATACAAGAAGACCTCTTTGGACGGAGCGAGGCAGACGCTGGCTTCTCGCATTAAAGGAGAAGAACATCATCTGCAACCTGCCGAAGCCGAGAGTGCCGAAGGCTGTTGAGAAGTGTATTGCTTCTCAGTCCGGCGAGAAGAAGAAAGAGGTCAAGGTTGAGACGCCAACACCGCTGATGAAGAAAGCCGAGACGCTTAAGGATGAAATCAACTGCCTTTTGAGTCTCATCACAGAGGTCGGAAAGGGAGAGACGATGCTCCTTATGGGAGACATTATGACAATCTCCACCACCATCAGTGAGCACGTGAGCACATTGGCTTTCGAGGCTTACAAGACATTAAATGCGCCAGCGAGGGCTTGAACCAATTAAATTTCCAAGAAAAGATTTGGATTTTCCAAAATAAAATATTACCTTTGCAGCGGTAAAGGAGAAAGATAAATAGGGATTGGATAGACCTCTCACACGTCGGTCTTCGGATGCAGACTTCGGGAGGGTTTCCAATCCCTTGTTTTTTAGTTTAGTAATCTCATAGTATAAAGGATATTTTCACTTGTAAGTTTAGCCTTACATTCTATTCGTTTTCCTTGATAAGTAGCATGGAATACTTTGAACTGAAAATCATGATGGTTACCTTCCTCAATCCTGTCAAATGTTGCTGTAGGAAACCATTCGTTTACATCGGCTGCAATTTGTATTGTTTCGCTAAGTCTTCTATTTCTAATATTCTTTGCCATCGTTTCAGAAAAGAAATTTCGTCCTACCACAAATTCCTCATTATTATTATTGAGATAAAGCCTTCTAGCCGTTTGACCGTCTGGTAGCTCTACCTCTCTAAATTTTGTTTGCATTGTCTCATTAATGAATTCTCGAAGTCTTGCCCTCACCTCTGGTGAGTTCTGTGCAGCTATTCGAACTTGCCTTTGTGACCTTTCAGAGCGAGCGTATTGGGTGATATAGGATGATTGCTTCACCTTATCTTTATTATCATTTACCCAATTTGTGAAGTTCTTAGGCATAGCATTGCTTGGCTGTTTACCGCTCCAATACTCCTTTTCACTCATTATTACCGGGATGGCATAGCACATACAATTCACGTGCCAACCAACCCAAGGAAAATAACTCGGATAGACACCTGCAAGCAAATCACACATATCGTGCTTATGACTTGGGTTGTTGGTTGTCTTTATCTCCTTGCCTTTAATGTAGTCCATCCTTGCCCATCTTTCCTGCTCGGCAGAACGGTAGGCCATGTTTATCTCGTTACGTGCCAGGCGAACGCTTCTGTACTCGCAGTTCTGAATGGTTATGGCTTTGCCGTATTTCTTCTTATAGGCTTTGGCAAGTGACGGATAATCATTAAGGTACTTGCTGACCTTCTTGCTGAGTTTAACAGCACTCATACCCTTCTCTATGCCGACAGACAGAGATTTCTCCAGAGCCTCCTTTACATCAGCTCTCTGGTTCCATATTCTTTCTGAAAGACCGAGACCTTTAATCTTTCTCTCTATGAAAGCCTTCTTTGCCGCGTTGTTGTGCTCAAAGTAAGCTTTCTGCTTTGCGTCCGCTATCTTCCTAGTAAAGGTACCGATTACCCTTTTGGCAAGTAGGTCCTGCAGCGTGTTACTGTTCTTCCATTCGTCCGATATTCCATCATAGACCAATGCCTGCATATTGTTTGAATAGTAATCCAGCAAGGCATTCACCTTTCTTTCTGTTCTAGGGTAATCATCAAAAGAGAACTCGCCATCCCCATCGAAGTCGGTGGAGGTGGCGATTTTAGCGGACTCCTTGGCAAGAGTCTTATAGATGGAAATGATTTTCCTGGTATAAGCGTTCAGTCTCTTGCCAAGGTCTTTATATGCCTTTTTCTGATTAGGCAGTTTTGGCTTTTTCATACAATTTCATTTTAAAGTGTTTGCAGCAATCCTAGTTGAGAAGAACGCTCCATTCTTGATATGGGCATTTGGCTAGGATAGGCTGACCTTTAAGGCTCATACTATGAAAGTCAGTAGCATGAGCACATTCACGGCAAAAGTGCAGTTTCTCTTCTTCCTTCTTCTTTCTCATGGCTATTCCTCCGAGAATAAGTTAGGCATAGAAGCTGCTGTTCTTGTGGCCTCTACTTCCTCTTCTCCTTGAATCTCGTTGAAAGTCTTGTCAGGATCATCGGAAAGACCGGCACGCTGAATAGATTCCTTCTGGCTGACGAGAGGCTTGTTGCCGTTAGCCTTAAGCCATTTGTCAATCTGGGTATTCTCATCCTCCTGGATGAATGGAGTGATGATGTGCTCTACAGTAATCTCATCCATTCTAGCTGCCCACTTCGTGTTCATCTTGGAAAGGAACGCCTTTATGACGTTGGCCTCTCTCTCAAAGCCTTCAATCCAGGCACCAGTCTCCTCTCCTATCTTAAGATGAGCATCCATGAGGAGTGTCTTTCTTGAATCATAGCCGATATTGCCAAGGCTCTTCATATTCTCGAAACTGATGTCCGGCATCTGAGACTGCATGAAGAAAAGCTTGACGAGAGTGTCAACGTGATACTTAAGAGCCTCGATAGCCTGCTGCCAAGACACGTAGCTAACATCGCCGTCTTCGCTGACTCTATACACCCTCTTGCTCTCTCCCTTTCGCTCCATTCCAACGATGGCACCGGCAATCTTCAAGACAGGAGCGGAATTGTATGCCACAACATCGCTGTTTCGGGAAATGGTGTACTCGATATTCTCACGGATAGGTTTCAATCCTTCCCAGCATGGCTTGTGCCGGTACCAGAAAACGGCTGGAATCTTGTCGATAGAAATCTCATTATCATCCACCAAATTCCATCCGGACTCTTCATCGTCTGAAGACAGGTCCCACTTGTAATGATGGTCTGCGGTATAGGTCTCGAAGAAGGTGTGCTCTGTGTCAGTAACCTTACGCTTATACTCGAATGACAGAGCAAGCAAGTCATCATACTCATCAAAGTAAGGATAGATGTCAACTCCGTCCATTGGAGAGAATGTCTTACATTTCAGTTTGTACTGACTATCGAAGCCGTAGAGCTTGTTAGGCTTCTTCTGCGTGTACCAAAGTGTGAACATCTGGCAAGAGGCGTAATAGCACTTTGCTCTGTGCATGTTCACGGCATCAATGTGTGCACAGGTGTAGATTTTCTCGATTGCACGCACAATCGTCTTCAGTTCCTCGTCAGCCTGATCATACGTATATACGCGCTTGACCGGTATAGCCATTGTGAACTCAGAGATTCTTCGTGTAAGAAGCTTCTCCAATCCGATAGGCAATCTAGCTGCCTTTTCTACAATTCCGTCATCAAGCGTTCTGTCCTGTCTGCCTACGTGGTCGTTTACGATTTCATGGAGCATAGGCTCATACTCAGATAACAGGGTACTCCAAAGTGGAATATCCAACACGCGTTGTTTCAGCTCTCCTATGATGCTGCCAACGTCATTTCTTTTAAAAAGTTCATTAAAATCTATCATAATCTTCGAAGTTTTGATTTGGCAAAATTACGGATATATCCGCATATATTTAATGGTTTTAGTATTTTTAACTAAAATAATCGTTGGTAAGTTTGCATATATCAGAAAATTTTCGTACCTTTGCATATAGATAAAAGGTAGTACTTTTGACTATTCAGAGCCTACCTTACAAGTTGAACCAATTAAAATTATAAAGATTATGAATAATTCAGTCGAGACAAAGAAGGAAGAGGTTAGAAAGAACATTAAGAATGCGTTCGAGTCAGCCACAAAGAAAATCAGAGACATTATTTCTGTTTGTCCTGATTGGGAGGTAGAGGGTATTGACGTAGGCTACAAGTCACTTATCGCTCATTTGAATTTGAAAGGAGTAGGAAGAGACATGATGGTGATTCGCTACCAAGCAAAGGTAGGTAACTTCCAGGAAGAGTCATTTGACACCAATGTAGCAAGCTTCGGCAGCTTTGATCTTCTGGAAACAAACGAAAACCTTAAGTACTACACTGCGGTTGGCGACATCCTTAATCATAAAGACATGCTTTCGCTTTTGAAAGAGACAATGTTCTTCTTTGCAAATAAGATTGCAGAGCTACGTAAGGAGTACGATAAGTTAGATAAGGAGGATTAGTTATGACTAAGCAAGAAGAAATCGATATTCTACAGTCCTTGAAGGGCGATACCTATTTCGCTCAGTTCTTCGGTAGCAAGGACATTGATCAGATGTGTCAGAACATCAGTAACGACTTCGCCATTGAGGGCGGATGCGGATTCAGTCAAAAAGCAGAAGCTTTAGAGCGAATTAACGCAGACCTCAAAAAGGAGATTCAACAGAAAATCTATGATTTAGGAATGGAACTTATCAAGGACCTAGATAAGGGATTTGATGAGGATGCCATCTATCAGTTGGTTAAAGGCGAGGTCGGAGTAGATGCCATCATCAAGTTCAAGCGTAAGAACGATTTGGAGCTTACGGATAAGGAGATAGATTATTTGGTATCTAAACTTCCATGATTATGAAGCATATATGTAGTAATTGCATAGCTTCCGAGATATGCTATAGTGAAGGCAAGAAGCCTAATGACACTTGCCTTCATTGGGAATGGAGATATGCAGGTTTATGGTTTGATAATTAAAAAGTAAGACAATGGGAAAAGAGAAAGTTACAGTAAACGATTTGAAGGTTACACTCTCAGAGCTTGGTGTAACATCTGGCTTGAAGCAGGAAAAGATTATTCAACGCCTGCAGGTCAATGGCTGTTTGATTGCAATGGTAACAGATGTATTAGATCAGCTCATCAAGGATGAGCAGGGCATGTTTAGGCTGTTAAGCGTTCGCTACAAGCAAGAGCAGAAGATGCACTACACTCAAATGCAGGATGCAGCCAAAAAGTACTACTTCCATTTGAAACCCTTTAATAAGAGTTTCTTCGGTGATGAGAATATTTGCGCCAACCTGGAGGATAACGCAAATGACATCTATGAAATCATCAAGCTTCTTGCGGACCACACTAACGACCACAAGGATATGGAAGTGATTAAGAGAAACCTCAGAAAGAGAAAGTTGAACCATCATATTTTCGATTAAGATTATGGAGAGCTCTATGTTATTTGAGAAAATTACTCACAGATGTCTGCTTACCTTGGATGGGGGGGCAAAGATTCAAGCAGTCCTCACTATGCCGAAGCCGACAAAGCCCATCTTTCCACAGGAAATGGAGCGTCAGTTCATTAAGAGTTTTAATGAATCGCAGCCAAATGCGGTTCACAAGGTTATCAAGTGTCACATAATGAGAAATTAGTTATGGAAACAAAAGTAGAAGTTAAGACAATTCCTTTGCATGGATTGTTCATCCATCGCAAGCAGGTTTGGCGTTCACTCGGTAAGCTGAGAGCAGAAAGCCATTCTACGACAGCGCAAAAGGTGTTTATGAATGAGCATGATACCGAGGTATCAACTGAGAATGCTGATTTCATTGATGGCTTGAAAGTCACTCCTTATGATGGGGAGTTGCCAAAAATATCAAAAAACGTTGGTAGTATAAGTTACTACCAGTATTGTTTAACGCAAAAATTGGTTTAGTTATGGAAACTGAGATTAATATAGTGGAAATCCTAAAGGATAAGCCAGCAAATACGAAGCTATATTCTCCTTTGTTTAGTGAAGTATTTTTTTCGCATGTAAGTGGCGGTTATATAGCTGTGGAACATCATGGAGAAACATCACTATTCTTAAGTAGTGGCAGATTCTATGATTACGATGGATCAGAGCCGTTATTATTCCCTTCTAAGGAAATGCGTGATTGGAACAAATTTGCTTGGCAGAAGGGCGATATCTTGGTTAATGAGAATAATGCGCATATTATCTTCGGAAAGTTTACAGATGATACATATACAACCTTTATAGGTAGACATTATCTTAATAAGAATTATAAAAATTATGTCCCAGGACGCTATACTTGTGTTACCCAACATTTTCATATTGAAGAAAGTAATGCTGCTCAAATCTATATATATAATATTGAGGAAAAAATTGGTGGCAAACTCGATCTTAAAACTTTGGAAATAGAAAAGCCTAAGTGTGAGTTTAAGACATTCGATAAAGTATTGGGGCGAAATGAGAAAGATGATGTATGGGAAGCTGACCTCTTTTCTCATTATAGAGAAGAATCACAATATCCTTTTCGGTGTATCGGATTTAGTCGTAAGTATTGTATTCCTTACAAAGGTAATGAACATCTTCTAGGCACAAGAAATAATCCTGAATAGTACAACCTCCACGACACAGAATGAGCGAAAGTAAGTTAAGGCTTTATGCCCATATACCTTCTTAGCCCCAGAACAATACTGGTCGTGGAGGTCACTATAAAACTTAAAAATATGATGGACGATAAGAAAATAGAAGAAGTTGCAAAAGTCTATATGATTGGTGAGTTTTATGATAGGGATGAAGCCGAATGGAATTATCCTATTACTAATGAAGAAAAACGTAATCAATGTATTATAGATTTCAAGGCTGGTGCTAAGTGGGCTATCAATGAGTTCTTGAAGAATTTATGGCATCCTGCTAGTGAAGCACCAAAACGTAGATGCAACTATTTATTGCTTCATTACAAAGACAAAGAAGAAGAATGTTTTGAAGCTGATGTCGTCGATACAAAGGCTTGGGATTGTTACATTAAAGGCTCATTAGTAGAATATATCAATATTGATGATTTGTTCCCAAAAGGAGGTGAGCAATGAAAGAGCTTAAAGTTGGAGAATATTTTAATTACTGTGGCAAAAAATACATTGTTGTTGAAGATGCCACAGGAAATTGTTGGAATTGTGCGTTTGGGTGTTCCCATGGATGGTGCGCTAATAATACGCTGAAGTGTGTCTTTGTGGTGGAGCAATACATTATTACGCAAAATTGTATATTAAAGTAAGCAATATGTGTGGTAACAGCTCGGTAAGTGGATATTTGGGTGGAATTGAAATTCCAAACGACTATCAAACCATCAAAGGGGAGTTTGTTAGACCACTCACTCAAAAGGAGAAAGATGAGCAACCAGACAGATGGGATGATTGGTATGAAGTAGGGGATTTAGTTAATGCCTTCGAATCTCTTGAAGAGATAGAGAATTTAATTAAAAACCTCAAAAAGAAGTTCTCTTCTAAAGAGTGGAAAGTTGAGATAAGACGCAATTATTAATTACCTTCAGGCATAAATAATAGAAGTATGGATAAAAATGTTGTATTATCAAACGAAGAGTTAGAATTACTCATAACAGGCTTACATTGTGTAGATGAACGTAGTTATAATTTTTATACCACAACATATACACCTTGGAGTGAAGCTAAAGAGTTAAAAGAGAATTTGCGAATAAAGCTCAAAAGAGTATTGTTAAATGTTTAACGTCTTCGGACATAATTTTAAAAGATATGACAAAAGAAGAATTAAAAGTAAAGGTTGACAAACAACTAAGCATTATCAATGATGCTAACGACGAGATTTGTTCTTACGTAAATGATTACATCGAAAGTCTTCCATACAAGGTTGGCGACAAAGTTAGCTGTTCCAGATGTGATGTTTGTTGGATTAAAAGTATTGTTCCGGAAAAAAGTTATAGAGGCTATACTGGCAAGATTGAAGTAAGAATCAACCCTGCTAAGAAAGATGGCACTCGCTCCAATAGAGAGTTTGTACTATGGAGTATGGAAATTGATAGTATCAAAAAGATTAGTTAATCGCTTTTGGGCATAAATAGTAGTAATATGACAATACAAGAATTAATTGATGAATTATCAAAGGTAGAGGATAAGACTATGGAAGTTTGCTTTCCTTATTCTCATGGAACACAAGAAAACGGAGAGCCTCTAAGTATAGCTGAAGTATCTGTGTACAATGATTGTGTTATAATTTATGATTAACCATCCTGCAAAGGATATAAATAGATAGTAATATGAATACAGAAAAATTAGAAAGAGCAAATATCTTAGCAAAGAGTTTAATTCCTAAAGTAAATGAACTCTTAAATATGTCTCCAAAATCAATGCGTAGTAGTCTTGCTGATGCTATTTGTGGGCTTTCAGAGTGTGATGAAGAGTTTAAAACAAAATTCAAGCAGCTTCTGAATGAAACAAAACAGAGATTTCAGAAAGAGTTTGATGATTTGTAACTAACCACCCTCTCCTTGGTGAAATTAAGATAATAACGAAAAAGCCGTGCTCGAATTAGATTGGTTGGCATTAGGTGTAGCCGTAAAATATCAATTACCGCTTGACAATTCACCTCAGAGCACTCTTATGTGGAAAAGGCATCAAGCATTTAGTACACATCGAAGAACGTTAATGAGTGAAAGGCTCATAAAGACTCCAATCCGTTATTATTTTGATAACATCATGGAGAGGGTAAAAAGAAGAGAATATGGCAGAGATTATTTACTTTGGAACAAATGGGTGTTCCGGTCATTATCCTATCGGCATCGACAAAGTGCTGACCTCGGCAGAGTATGAGATATGGCGCGAATGCGATAATGAAACTTGGATAAATAATATCCGAAAGAATCCTGGTCGCCACGTTATCGAGCATCACGGAGAGGTTTATACTAATTATGGTGTTCCGTTCTCTGTAGATGACGACAGAGGTGGTAGTCATACCGAACTATTTTGGAAAGGCATTCATTCGGAAGAAGAAATCGTCAACTTGATAAAGAATAATCAGTTTTTGGCAAGGCAATTCAAAATGGATGAGGCAATTAAAGATGTGGCAACAGTTTGTGGTGTCAGGTACGAAGATATTAAATCTGCGATAAACATTACAAAAGTATTCGCAGGTGGTAAAAAGAAGAGAATATGAATGCAAATAAAATAACATTAGCTGGCTATATTGTATATCTCCAAAGTATGTATAAACGATATGGCAATATAAGTATAGCGCAACTAAAGTATATAGAAAGAAACAGAAAAAGGAGGATAAGCAATGAGTAAAGAAAAAGCTATTGATAAAATTAATCAGGCAATATTTTTAATCAAAACATATTTTGAAGGAAATCTTGAAGCTAAAAGATATACTTTAAAGTATTTGCATGATGCACTTGAAGAGTTGGAGGATTGATATGACAGAAGAAATTTATAACAAAGCTACAAACTTAAGAAGTTTAATTGAAAAAGACAAGAAAGCTCTTAAGTATTGGAAGGAAGCTGTAGATGCAACAGATGAAACCATCACATTGTCTAATGGGCTAGGATATAATGGGCATAAAAAAGCTTCCATTTTTAGGTTCATATCTTTTAAAGAATTGAAAGATATGGCTATTGAGAGACTTACAAAGAGTTTAGAACAACATCAAAAAATGTATGAAGAATTATAATGGAGGACTAAAATATGGAGAAAATTTATAAAGGAGAAATTCAGAGATTGCTGCCTATCTTTCAAGCAATGGCAGATGGTAGCATCATTCAATTTGCAGCAAATGGTAATGATTGGATAGATATAGATGGTGAAGAGGAAGGGATATGACCTTAGAACAGTTCAGAGCAGAAATAAAGAGGCAGGCGGTTGGCTTGCTAAGTGGCGCTGCCAAGTTTCAAGTGAAGATGAGTATTGCCTATGGTCTTATTATTCCTCAGTTCGACAAGAAGGTAGTGTTTTATTTTGAGAAAGTTAAACGTAAAGATTAAGAAATATGAATGAGTTTACAAAGATTTTCGCAAAGACAATAGAAGATGAAGCTATCAAACAGATAGAAACCCTATCTAATAGCGAGGCTTACAATAGTTGTAAAATAAGAATAATGCCAGATTGCCATGCAGGTAAAGGATGCACTATTGGCACGGTAATAGAGCTTGACAACAGAGTAGTTCCTAACACTGTTGGAGTAGATATAGGCTGCGGCATGAAAGTCGTAAGACTTGGTAAAGTTGATATTGACTTGCAGAAATTTGATGAAGCAGTCAATAAGTTGATTCCGTCTGGTTTTAATGTCAACGAGGGAGAAGTATCAGCCTACATAAACGGATTGGTTGATGGTTGTATGTTTGGCAAATTCCGTGCTTGGGATTGTCTTGACAGCATGGAAATAGTATATCGTTCTGTTGGAAGTCTTGGCGGTGGCAATCACTTTATTGAGTTAGATGCAAATGAAGAAGGAGAGAAGTTTCTTGTGATACATACAGGAAGTAGAAACCTTGGTGTTAGGGTATGCAACTATTACCAAAAACTTGCCTACGAGTATTGTCGTAAGAAAATAGCTGATAAGTCTGAGGTTATTGCCAAGCTAAAAAGCGAAGGCAGAGAAAATGAGATACAGAGTGTTATTAAGTCATTAGGTACTAAAAATATAAGCAAGGAACTTTCTTACTTGGAAGGTGATTTGCTCAATGACTACCTCAATGATATGCGCATAGTTCAAAAATATGCTGAACGAAACAGAATGATTATCGCCAACAGACTTGTAAATGCTTTAGGTGTAGATATTGATGCTAATTCAGATAAGTATTCTTTTACAACCATTCACAACTATATAGATACAGACAAGGGTATATTGCGAAAGGGAGCTATCAGTGCAAAAAAGGATGAGGTAGTCATTATCCCAATGAATATGCGTGATGGTTCTCTTATCTGCAAGGGAAAAGGTAACAAAGATTGGCTATGCTCTGCCCCTCATGGCGCAGGTAGATTAATGTCTCGTACACAGGCAAAGAAAGAGTTATCTATGGATTCTTACAAGAATGAAATGAAAGGTATTTATTCCACATCAGTTTGTGAAGAAACCATTGATGAAGCACCTATGGCATACAAGCCAACCGAAGAGATTGTTGAGTTAATCAAACATACGGTTGATGTCATTGATGTTATTAAACCAATTTACAACTTTAAAGCAAAATTATAATGAGCAAGGAAATATTTGACTTCTCGGAGGCTCTGAGAAGAATGAAGGAGGGAAAGAAAGTGAGAAGAAACGGCTGTTATTTTAGTTTGTCTATAAACAAGTATAAAGAAATATCCATCTTGTACCAACAAAGTTCCATAGAATCATTCACCCATGTTGTACCACATTATTGGCATTTCTTCTCCTTGGATGATATTCTTGCAACAGACTGGGAGGAGGTGGAAGAATGAGTGAAGATGATATAGTACGCAAAATTATGCAAGTCATATACGACTTTAACGACACGGACGAGTTCTGTCAGTGCCCACGTCTCTCTTCGCAACGTGAAGCAAAGATGATAGAGTATTTAGATAGAGTTTATGCCCTCAGACCTGTATATACAGGGAATGGTTACATATTTTTAAGAAAAAAGATGAAGAATGAAAAAGAAGTATAGTTTCGCAAACGCCAAGCCTGTTCCTTTCGGAAAGATAGACTATTGGTTTCGTGTTGGTCAGTGTGGATGCCATAAGACGGACTACAAGCCGAACCTAATGGACAAGCGAAAGTTTATGGCTGAGTTAAGAAGAGACAGTAACATAATGATAAAACATTCTGAGTATGGAAAAGAAAGTATTGACCCTCACCGTCAGCAAGGAATGGTTCGATATGATAGTGTCGGGCGAAAAGAATGAAGAGTATCGGGTAATTAAAGATTTTTGGATGAGTCGCCTTCTCCTTATCAAGGATGAGAAATTCAAAGATTTCGATAAGTATGATAAGCTTCATATCGGTAAGACATTTGAAATGCTTATAGACATCAATGCTATCAAGGAGAAACTGAATAATGGTACAATGAAGTTCGTACCATTCGCTCACGTTCTCTTCAAGAACGGCTACTATGACGATAGCCCAAAGGTAGAAAAGGAGATTGAGAGTATAACCATCGGCAAGCCGAAGGAAGGTCTTTGCCCAGGCAAGTGGTTGGACCATGAGTTTTTCATTATTAAGTTCAAGTGATATGATTGCAATTAAAGTATCTTCCGAGAACATCCAAGAATTATGGAAATGCCCGGACGTTTCAGAGTTAGTAAAGACTGTCAGCGGAGACTGTACTAAACAGACATTGATAGTTAGGTTGAGAAATCGAGAGTTCTATGTTCCTGATGGATTCTATCTCGTGAAAGACGAGAATGATCAATGGAGCACACTCAGCCCATCACTGTACGAACTTATAAAAGACAAGGTTCATGGCGAGAAGTGAGGAGGATATCCGGGAATACCATAGAAGGTACTACCAGGAGCATAAGGAACATTTATTGGCAAGAATGGAAGTCTATCGTAAAGAGAACGCTGAAAGGATTGCTGCAAACAGAAGATATAACAGAAAGAGAAAGAAAGCCTTGGGCGGCTTAACGAACCCAAATATTAAATAATGAGTAGAGGAAAACATTTTAGTGCAGAAGAGATTGAGTTCATCAAGGTTAACGCTTTGGTGATGACGACAACGGAGATTGCAAAGCAGCTCAATCGTAATTATTGGGCCATCTATCGAAAGATGAAGGAAATGGGTATCAGCAAGAGCCACGTGTTTACTGCTGACGAGGATTTCATCATTCGCAGAATGTATGGCAAGTACCCGGTAAAAGCCATTGCTACCAAGATTGGAGTGGATGAGAACGCTATTTACAACCGTTGCAAGAAGCTTAAGCTAACGAAAGGAGGTGCGCAATGATTGTCATAGTTACCGCTATGGATAAGGAATACGACCTTATCAGAGAATGGCTTATGAAGTCGGATATGCAAAACACGGTGTTGTTTAAGACGGGAATAGGAAAGGTAAATGCTGCTATAGGTTTAACCGATTTTCTCTCTTCTGTCGCAAATGACGTTGTTACAAGAGTTATCTCGGTAGGATGCGCCGGTGCTGCTGTTGCAGGATTGAAACCTGGTAATGTCGTGATTGGCAATTCATACTGCTACCACGATGTATATTGCGGCGAACCGAATGCCAACGGGCAAGTTCAAGGTATGCCGGCAGTCTTTCCTTCTGATTTCTCCTGGATTGATATGGATGAAAGATTCAGATTAGGAACCATAGCTACGGGAGATAAGTTTGTCACTACGAGAGAGCAGGTATTGGCGATTAAGGATTTCCTTCCTAATTCGTATAACGTATGTGCTATTGACATGGAGTCTGCTGCCCTCGCGCAGGTATGCTACAAGAAGGGTATTGGTTTTACGTCCATCCGAGTTATTAGCGATAATCCCCTGGAGCCGAACCAGACCGAGCAGTATGCAGGTTTTTGGGATAGTCTTGCCGAAAAGGCATTTAGTGTTGTTTGTAAATTATTAGAGAATGATACCAAGTTTTAAAGTTGATCATACGAAACTGAAGCCAGGTCTTTATGTTTCGAGAGTAGATAAATGGGGCATGGAGACTGCTACCACATTCGATATTCGCGTGTGCAAGCCAAACAAAGATATGATGTCACCTGCTGTCGCGCACACAATAGAGCATTTGATGGCGGACTACCTACGAAATGACAGCCCTCTTAGCAATTCCGTTCTGTATTTTGGACCGATGGGTTGTCTTACAGGTTTCTATCTTATCCTTAAAGGTACGTGGACTTCAAAGCTCATAAAGGAAATGATAGTAGAAGCCTTCAAGGCTTGTTCGCTATCAAAGACGATTCCAGGTGCATCGGAAGTGGAATGCGGTAATTACAAGCTCAACGACTTAAAAGGAGCAAAAGAACTATGTGATATGTTCTCCGTATATCTATCCACAGCTGGACCGGATAAGCTCAATTATCCAGATTAATATTTATATGTAACCATAAAGTATTTAATCATTAAGTATATTTCCTTGCAATATATTTGGTGATTAAATATTTTTTTTATAATTTTGCAGCATTACTTATTGCTATCGCTTCGTACTGGGATATTTCTTGAATTTTATTGTTCAATTAAATATTTAGTTAGAATGAAAAAAAGAACGAAGCAAGTTTTAGTTATTCTGAAACCCAAATCAAAGGCGTTGGGGTTCAGTAGAGAGGAGTTAGAGGGTATTGCTGCCGATGTTGCCAATAACTTAGAACTCGATGAAGAAGCCTCAGACGAGGATGTAAACGCAGAGATTGAAAAGCAGGTCAATGCGGTTCTTCCTTATCTTAAGATTGCGCAAAAGACTGCGCAGCGTACTATCCAGAGTTTTAAGGATAGTCAAGACTTGGATGACGACGAGGTCGATGACGATGATGATGACCCTGCCGGCAACAAGAAACCAATCCGCAAACAGAAGAGAGAGAAAGATGAGCAGGTCCCAGCATGGGCGCAGGCACTCATTACTCAGAACAAAGCCTTGCAGACCGAAATCCTCGGTTTGAAGTCAGAGCGTGAGAATGATGGCCGCCGTTCTAAGCTGAAGGCACTCCTTAAGGACAAAGGTACGTTCGGAAAGACTGTCTTGAAGAATTTCGACAAGATGAAGTTCGAGAACGAATCTGAGTTCGACGATTTCTATGATGGTGTTGTGGAGGACTTGGCAGCTATCGATCAAGAGCGTGCTAACGAAGGTCTCGGAAAGCTTGGTGCTCCTGCGGCTCAGAGAAAGCCTAAGAAGGAAGAGGTTGAGGTTATCAAGGGCGATGAGATTGATGAGCTTGCCGCAACTATGTAATCTTTAAATTTTAAAAGTTATGTATGGCGTAAGCAAGACAAAAACGTTTGATTCAGGCAAGGCGTCTGTAATCATCAGAAATTACGTGAATGGCATCATGGGTGGTGTCATTCTTGACATGACAGGTTTCTCTGGAGAGTTCATCCAGTGCGGACACATTATCATTCGTGATACCAAGTCTGGCGAGTACAAGCCTATGCCGGTAACAGGTGAGGCTTATGCTTCATTGCCGGAAAGTCACGAGTATGTTGGCATCTGTATGACAACAGCTCCGGTAGATACCCCTCATGTAGGTGTTATGACGGCAGGTGAGGCTAATGATAAGGCTGTCCCTTATCCTGTCGATACGATCAAGGCAGCTTTGAAAACAGCCGTTCCTACTCTTCAGTGGGGACACGATGCAATCGGTTAAGGAGGTGATTTATGCAACAGAGTTCTTTATTTCTTAAGTATATCTTGAGTTTCTTCCCAATCCTGAAGACATTGATTGAGAAGATTAACGGTAAGCGCAAGAACGAGATGACGTATCTACACAAAGATACATCCATCCTCCGCCGCGTTTATTCTACCGACAACAAATGGGAAGCCGACACAGTTGATACCTCTTACGTAGCTGCTGACTACGTGGCAGTGGATTCTCCTGTTCCTTTGAAGTCTCGTGACAAGATTTCAACCGCCAACGGCAAACTGCCAAAAGTCGGTATGAAGAAATTCTTGAAGGAGTCAGATATCCTCTCTCTCAGACTCATGGAAGCACAGGGCGGTCAGACAGCAGAGATTCGCCGTAAGTTGGCGCAGGACCCGGTAGCTTGTAATGTCGGTGTTGATGAGCGTAATGAGTACGCCCTTCTGTATGGTCTTTCTAACGGCTACGTAGCTGTTCGTGACGACGATAATCCAAAGGAGTTGCTCCGTATCAAGTATCAGTACTTGCCAAAAAATCAGCTCGGCATCAACAACGTTGATAATGGTGTTACAGTTGCAGACTTGAAGGAATGTATCGAGCGAGCATCGAATGATGGCAACACCATCTTGACCTTCTGGATTGGTAAGGCTAAGTTTGACGAACTGAAGAAGGCACAAGACGCTCGCGAGCTTGTTGCCAACTATAAGGGTCAGACTTATGACTCCAACACAAAGCTGCCGGTTCCTACTGCCAGCGTATTCCAGGAGGCATTCTTGGACGAGACCGGTGTATCATTCCGCATCATCAACCGTACTGTCCGCTTGGAGCATGATGGTGCGAAGAAGAGCGTTAAGCCTTGGAACAACGATATGATTATCGGTGTCTGCTCACAGATGATTGGTGCCCTCGTTTACGGTCAGGTAGCAGAGGCAACCAACAGAGTGGCAGGTGTAACCTATCAGCAGATTGATTACAAGCTTATCTCTCAGTATTCAACAACTGATCCATTGCGTGAGACAACTGCGGTGCAGGCATACTGCTTGCCTGTCATCGAGGACGTTGATACAATCTATCAGATTAATACTAAGCTGGCTGACCCAGACGTTTCGGTTGATACCGAAAAGGAGAAAGCAGATACAGAGGACGCTAAGGTAACAATCTCTGATGTGACCTACAAGAAGCCGGAGGCTATCACAACTCTCAACGCTCTTGGTGCTACACTTCCTAGTGACGCCAGCGACAAGGAGGTCATTGATGCCTACAATGAGCTGCCTCCTACAAAGAAGAAGGAGTTCAAGGATAACGCAGCTAAAGCTGAGGAGTAATCATGAAGACGGTCGGACAAGCTTTGGTGGATGAGGTACACATCCCTATCCCCTATGGTTTCGTGGAAAACGCTTGCATAAAGCGTGACCTCGATATCGAATCAGAGTTCACTGGTGACGTTGCCAGAAGTGACGCCTACAAAGGAACGCTTGCCGACTGTCTGCTTTCTCTCATACAAGCCGTTAGCTTCTCCGAAGCGGACAAATCAATAGGTTCCCTCTCGGAAGACCAGCGAAAGGCTATATTAGTTCAAGTCAATCGTTTATATAACTCTATCGGCGAAGAGGAGGTTTCACTTACTCCGAAGCCGACAGTTTACATTAATTGCTGATGAGTCTATTGAGTTTTCATGCCTCAAAGCTATACCGGCAGCAGAAGGTAGCTGGCTATACAGATGATGATGGAAATTATCACCAGGGCAAGACCGAGTGGAAGTTCTGCTGCACTTGTGATGTAGTTCCTGCTGGCGAGGCCAACAAGTTAGTTACATCTGACGGTTCTATTGATTACTACTCCTACGAAGTGCATAACTTGCCCGTAGGAATTGAAAAGTTCTCTTATGGGGATTTTATCAAGCTAGAAATTTTAGGGGCTGAGGATGTAATTATCAAGGTTAAGGGATTTCATCGTTATCAACTCCAGTGTAAGATATGGGCATAAGAATGACAACCAGCGCTTCCGCTCTTGACGCCTTCCTACAAAGAGCCGCAAGGAAGATACAGGAGAATGTGCTTAAGGCATTGAGCAAGCTAGGAGACGAATCTGTGGTTAGAATCCGTAACAGGTCTGCCAAGGAAAGCTGGATAGACCATACGGGCAACCTAAGAAGTTCTATAGGCTTCGCCGTGTACGAGCAGGGAAGTAAATATATGGAATCAGCCTTTTCGCAGGTTCTCAGTGGCACAGACGGCTCTGCAAAGGGCAAGAAGATGATCAATGACCTTGCTAAGGAATATTCCAGGGTTTATGCTTTGGTTGTCGTTGCCGGAATGGAATACGCAGGAGAGGTGGAAGCCTTGGAAAGCAAGGATGTCCTCGCATCAACGAAGATATGGGCCACATCCATTGTAGAGCAGCGTGTGAAGACAGCAATAGACTCAGCAGTTAATGAAATAAACAAGTGGAAGATATGAAATCAGACGGAGCAATTAAGACAGATGTTTACCGGTACATCAATGAAAGCGGTTTCATGAACAACGTCAATGGCAAGCTGTCAAAGACGATGAGACCGCATAATTCTCATAAGGAAGATGTCGTTATCTCCATCTTGGCTAATGAGGGAACGCAGCTTCAAACGGCGATTATAAATGTAAATATATATATACAAGACCAGGACGTAGATGGGCAGTTCGAGGAGAACACTATCAGAGTTGACGAAATCTGCAAACTGGCTTGGAATCTCTTGGAAACGTTCAGAACGAGCGAGTATGCAGCCCACGCTATTGAGCAGAGGGTATATGCAACAAGCACGGGAGAACATGTAATAAATAATCAAGTTAAATATAAACTCATAAACGATTAAATTATGTCAGTAACATCATGGGGCAAATGCACTATCTACGTTCAAGAGGTAGGTAGCAAAAAGAACGAGTGGACTAAGCTCCCAACTCCAAAGGATGGCACTACTACTGTTACTCCAACGAAGGGCGATACAATGACCCAGGTTGAGGAAGGTGGCGGAATTGTTGACCGCAAGACAAAGAAGTCCACCTACGAGGCTGCATATCAGCTCTTCATCAAGAAGAACCAGTCGCAGCCATTCAAGACCATCGACGGTACCGTAGAGGGTAACTTCCGTTTGGCTATCCAACCGGAAGACGCCGAGCTTCCTGGCGTTTACATGGGTAACACTACTATCGGTGCAGAAGAGGCCTATACAACTGAGAGCGGTGCTCTTATCACGTACACTCACTCAGCTCTCATTCCAGAGGGTGACGCAGTGGCTAAGACTGTCAACTCGAAGGGTGAGGACGTATATTGTGCTTACCGTTGGCGTGTCATTACTGCCACAAAGGGAACAGGTGAAAAGTATGCCTTGACTTTCAAAAAGCCGCAGGATGGCAATACCGCTCCTGCTGAAATCACGGAAACTTACGAAGAGACATAGGCAATCCTAATAGCCCTTCCGCCGACTGAGGGTTATCAGCCGGCAACCTACCCAAGTAGCTCAGTTGGGAGAGCGAGACCAAATAGTCCGTCGCATGCAAAAAAAATCCAGGGTCTTCAAAAGCTGGTTGAAAGACGCAGGTTCGAGTCCTGCCTTGGGTGCCAACAATTTAAATTCGAGTGATATGGAAGAGTTAGGAATCATTATATCGAATACGCTCACAGATATGCCGATAGGCTTTGATACTGAGCACGCTCACGTTAACATCTACCCTACTACACTGGGCATGATGTACCTAACGTCGCAGTTAGTAGATAGCTTGGAGCTAGACAAAGAGTTACTTCAAGCTGATCCATTCTTGGAAGCATTGCGAGTTGCAAACACCAAAAGGGAGACATGCTGCAGATTGATTGCATATCATTCACTCAATACAAAGAACGAAATACTAGACTCCAAATGCGTAAGCAGGCAGACGGAGTTAATCTTCAAAGAATGTTCCAACGAGGATATAGCCACTCTCCTCATCATCATCCTTAAGGCTAACTCATACCAGACAATAGCCAAAGAGACAGGAATGGAAGAAGAAGCGAAGCGTATGGCAAAAGTCAACGCAGCGAAGAAGTCGGAGAATAGCTTTATATTCGGGGGCAAGACAATATGGGGAACTCTAATAGATGCTGCTTGCGAAAGATACGGATGGACTTTCGATTACGTGGTATGGGGAATATCGTATAACAACCTGACTCTCATGCTCAAAGACAAGATTACTTCAATCTATCTGTCTGACGAGGAGAGGAAGAAAGCCCATATACCGGCAGCAGGGGAAGAGGTCATCGATGGCAACAACAAGGAGGCGGTCATGAAGGCGGTGATAGAGTCCGAGATTTAACCGAAGTCTTCCTGCGCACGCACGTAAAGTTCCCATATCGAACACTCATATTTGGTGTTTCCCCGGCGATTCTTTATAACAGAGTATAAATTCAAGGAAAAATAGAACATTATGCCAAGCATTAAATTCGATACAATAGTCGAGACAGCCAAGGTCGTTTCCGGTTTTCGAGACATTCAGAACGCAGTTCATCAGACTGCTGAGAGGGTTGAGAAGGACGGAAAGTCTATTGACGATGTAATCTCGAATATACAGAACAGTATGAACATTGCCATTGGCGGTTGGAGCATTGGCAAGTTCGTCAATCAGATGATGCAGGTCCGCGGTCAGTTCCAGCAGACAGAAATGGCATTCAAGACGATGTTGCAGTCTGAGGAGAAAGCTGATGCTCTCATGAAGCAGTTGATCCGCACGGCAGCCGTCACACCTTTCGGGGTTGAAGACGTTACAGAGGGAGCCAAGCAGCTCCTTGCGTTCAACGTAGCAGCCGAGGATGTCAACAAGACGCTTATCGGATTGGGAGATGTTGCAGCAGGTATTGGTCTAAACCTTAAAGACCTCGTGATGCTTTACGGCACCACCATCGCCAAGGGCAAGATGGACACGATGGACTTGTACCAGTTCCTCAACCGAGGTATTCCTATCGCAGACGAGATAGCCAAGGTTATGGGTCTTGACGTTGCCAACGCCATCAAGGAGGTACAGAAGCAAATCAAGGCAGGCAAGGTTACCAGCGATATCTTCATCCAGGCAATGCAGAGTATGACCGCCGAGGGTAGCAAGTTCGGTGGATTGATGGAGGCTCAGTCCAAGACTATTACAGGTCAGATAAGCAACATTGAGGATGCCATCGAGCAGATGTTCAATGACCTCGGCAAATCCCAGGAGGGTGTTATCAATACCGGATTGGGAGTCGTTTCCACCCTTGTTGAGAATTGGGAGACGGTAGGCAAGGTGCTTATGACTGTCGTTGCAGCGTATGGAGCATACAAGGCTGCGGTGATAACAATGATAGCAATATCTAAGGCACAGGTAGCTTGGGAGAGTGCGAAAGCATTCTTGTCTTTAGCGAAGTCTATCACAACCGCCAAGGATGCCATGGCTCTGTTCAATTTGGTCTCTTCTTCAAATGTTCTCGGTCTGGTTCTTGGTACAGTAGCAGCTGGAGTCACGATGTTCAATCTTTTCGGCAATAGCGCTGAGGATGCCGCCACCAAGACTTCCAAATTTACCGAGAGCGCAAATGAAGCATCAAGCAAGGTCGAGTCGCTAATCTCCATTCTGAAGACTGCAAAGGAAGGCTCCAAGGTTTACAAGGACACCATCAAGGAGCTGTCAAACATCTATGGCAACTACGGGATTGCTATTGACAAGATCAAGGAAGACGAGAGCAACCTTGTGGATGTTAAGCAGCAGGAGATAGATAAATCTAAAGAACTCGTCGAGCAAATCAAGCTGGAGGCTACAGAGCGCAACAGAGCCAATGCAATCTCCAAGGCTAATGAAGAATACAACAACCGTGTGGATAGCGCTCAGCAAGCCCTTTTGGGTAAGTTGAAGGATTATGGAACCTCTAGCAGCGGTATAGCCGTCGGCATACAGAACATCGTATCTGACTCGGTTATCAAGCAGTTTGATGACCTAACACAGAAGATGGCTGGCTTGAATGAGCACTCCAAGGAGTATCAGACCTATCTGAAGCAATACAATCAGTTAGAAGCTTCTTTGATTTCAGAATCAGAAAATCTTGCTAATGCTTTTGGCTTTACAGGAGACAAGACAAGCGATGCCAGGAAGGCATTGATTGGTTATCTCTATGAGCTTCGAGCTGCAAAGAAGCTGCATACCGAGGAGGCAGATAATATCAACAAGGCTGCAGATGCTACTGAAGATTTCGGTAATAAGGCTACCTCAACCAAGAACAGGATAAATGCTTTGCAGAAGCAACTCCAGGGTGCCGGAGAGGATGTACACGTTCTCTACAACCGTGTCAAGGAGTTCATGCAGAACTATTCCGAGAACAACATCAACTTCCACGTCAACTTCGATGCTAAGATACCTTCGTGGATGCAGAATATGAATATTCCGGAGCTAGGACGCTTAGGTAAATACTTCTCAGCTTTGGCACGCGACCTTGCAAACAACAAGAAGTCTGGTGCGCTAGTCAATGGCAAATGGATGTCAACAAATGATATTGCCCAGCGAGGATGGGATTATACCAATGCGGCGAACACCAAGCAGACCAAGGCAGAAGACGATGCTAAGCAGAAGCGTCGCGAAAAGGAAGAGGCAGAAGCCAATGCCAAGAAGAACGCTGCCAAAGCAAAGAAAGCAGCCGCCGATGCCAAGAAGCTAGCAGAAGACCGCAAGAAGGCCCAGGAAGAACTGAATGAGGATTTGAAGCAGCTGCAGCAGGAAAATATCGACACCGATATATTTCAGATGCAGGAAGGCACGGAGAAGAAGATTGCTGAAATCAAGAACGACTATGCCAAGCGCAAAGCCGAGATTGACAAGCAGGAAGCCGAGTTCAAGAAGAAAAACAAGGAAGCTGGCAAGAAAGTAACCCTCACCTCTGCTCAGACCAATGCCCTCAATAAGGCTAGAGACCTCGCTACCCAAGAATACAACAAGAAGCTTGATGAGGTCAACAGGGAAGCCCTCACCTCTATGCGTGACTACTTGAAGGAGTATGGCTCACTCTATCAGCAGAAGCAAGCCATTGCCGAGGAGTACGAAGAGAAGATAGCCAAGGCTCAGACACAGGGCGAAAAGCTCTCTCTTCAGCAGCAGAAGAAGAAGGACCTCCAAACCATCGAGATAAATGCCATCAGACAGAACATCGATTGGGGAAGCGTCTTCGGAGACTTCGGTGCTATGTTCAAGGACCAACTAGAGCCTACCATTGAGAAGCTGCAGGAACTCTCCAAGAGCACAACAGATGTCAATGAGCAGAAGACCATACAGGAACTTATCTCCAAGCTACAAGGCTCTGCCACCATCTGGAATAGTGACATCTTTAAGAAAGTCTCTGACGACATCAACTCCTATCAGTCAGCAATGCAGGGCTATATTGATGCACAGGATCGAGAGATTGAAGCCACGAAAGCTGTCACCAAGGCGCAGGAAGACCTCGCCAAGGCTAAGAAGAGCGGGGACAAGACAAGTATCAGCAAGGCTGAAGACAACCTCTCTAGAGCGCAGGGCGTTCTTGCTACCGAATCTAACAACGTTTTGGAGTTCGGTTCATCAGTTCAGAAGGCATCATCAGACTTGCAGACATCTGCACAGAAGGCAGTTTCTCAGTTTCAGCAGCTTGAAAATGGTTTGCAGGGTCTCACATCTGGGTCACTCAAAGGCATAGGAAACTCTATCCTAGGGCTTGACAAGCTTTTCGGCGGCAACATGCAGAAGGACGTTGCTAACACGCTCGCAAAGGGCATCCAAGGGTTGCTCGGTAAAGATAGTGACGCAGCCAAATCTATGACGAAAGCTTTAGGGGATAGCGGTATGGCAGGTGAAATAATCTCCGCAATACTCGGCATCCTCGATATTCTGAAAGATGGCTTCGGAACACTCATCAGCAACCTCGTGGACACGGTCTTTGGCGCAGTAACGGGCATCCTCGATGATGCTTTATCGGGTGACATCGTTATGAAACCATTGAAGAGTATCGGGAACAACGTTTCTCATATCCTCAACACGCTTTCATTCGGTGGCTTTAATAGTCTGTTCGGTATAGGTGGAAATGCAAAGAAGGTCAATGATACCATCGAAAGACTGACGGATAGAAATACCCTCTTGCAGCAATCCATCGAGGATTTGACTGATGCAATGGAAAACTCCTTTGGCTTCAAGGCAACCTCATACTACGAGCAAGCCTATAAGAATCAGCAGGAGACCAATCAGAACTACCTCGACATCGCAAAGGCGCAGGCAAGCTATCATGGTTCGCACCACTCATGGAACGCTTATTGGGGCGGCTTCGGTAGTGACGAGATGGATTGGATCAAGAAGAACGTCAAATCAGATTTCAATGGCGACCTCTTCTCCCTCAGTCCAGAGGAAATGAAGCTCCTCCGTGGTAACGTTGCCATTTGGGAGCATATCGAGAACACTGGAAAGGGTAACTATGGTGGGCGTCTTACAGAGAAGCTGAATGACTACATAGACCAAGCGGGCAAGCTAGAAGAGTTGTCAGAGCAGTTCAAGGAGAATCTTACTCAGATTTCCTTCAGTGGAATGAGAGATAGCTTTTTGACGGACCTTATGGACATGAAGAAGGATGGTAGCGACTTTGCTAGCGAAATGGCAGATGATTTCGCAGAAAAGATGCAGAAGTCCCTTCTCTCTTTCAGTATGGAAGACCTTATCAATGGAGACTTGAAGAAACTCTACGATGATTGGGCAAAGGCTATGAAGGATAAAAACGGAAAGCTAACCAAGGATGATGTAGATGCATTCTACAAGCGTTACGATGATATAGTCCAGGAAGGCTTGAAGAGACGTGACGAGTGGGCAAAGGTAACAGGCTACACTGGTTCCTCATCCTCATCACAGACCGCAACAAGCGGAGGATGGGCATCTATGGGGCAAGATACCGCAGACGAGCTGAATGGTCGCTTCACCGCCCTGCAGATTGCAGGAGAGTCTATCGCTCAGAACATGACTACCACCATTTCACAGATGGAGAGCATCGTTACACTCGGTATCTCAACCAATGGCGCAGTATTGGAGATTAGAAATATGATGATTATGACAAACAGCTACCTCGAAGACATAGTGAAGTATTCAAAGCTCACTTATAATGACTTCGGAACAAAGCTGGATGATATGAACAGAAGATTAAAGGATATTTGACCTCTATAGGCTTTTCGCTCGTCAACCCTTACAACTATACTCAACAATAGAAAAAGCGGCTCACAGCGAAGCCTATGAGGTTATTTAATGATTAAATAGTTATGCTTAAAGGACAACTTTACATAAATGGCAAGGATGCCTACCTTACGTGGGGCATCTTTCTAGACGAAACCGCCCTCAGTGCGCTCATGACCCCTGCACCAAACAAGGAGTTCATCAGCAACAAGTATCGCTCAAAAGACGGAAAGTCGGTTATCAAGCACAATCCTAGATTGGATGAGAGGGAGATAACGCTGCCGTTCAATATGACCGCCAAGGACTCAGATACGTTCTTGATGAACTATGCTAGGTTTTGCGAGGAGGTTCTTGCCAAGGGAGAGTTGGTTATCCGCACCCGATTTCAGCCTAATGTGTGGTATCGGTGTATCTATCTCTCCTGCACTCAGTTTAGTCAGTGCATTCGGGAAATGGCAAAGTTCAGCCTAAAGCTCAACGAGCCAGACCCTAGTGACAGAGGTGAAACAAGCAAATATACAAGCTAATGATTCAGATTAAGAGAAATAACAAGGTATTCTTCACATTAGAGGACTTCGGTGAGGGTTCTAAGCTGTCATATCAGCTTATGGACCACCACTACATCATCTTGAAGTTCACTACGGCTACTCCTGTCTATTTCGAGATTGGGGACTCCGTAGAGATTCCCGACTTCGGCTACTTTGAGCTTACATCATCATACTTCCCTAAGCACAATGATAGTGATGGCTACGACTACGAAATGCAGATGGATGCCTACTATATGTCTTGGAAGAATAAGATTTGCAAGTATCGCCCTCAGCACGGAGCCAACGAGACCTCCTTCAACCTCACCACAACTGTAGGTGTACACATGAACGTTATACTCGGCAACCTAAAGGCACTAGGTCTTACGTATAATGGCAAGGATTTCTCTGTTGACTACACTACGTACAACAACAAGGCTTTCGATGTTCAGAAGAGATTCTTGATCGAGTACGGCTCTATCAGCATTCTCGATGCTCTCAACGCCATCTGTTCTGAAGACGCACTCAACTGCGAGTGGTGGATAGATGGCTCCATCATATACCTTGGATATTGCGAAATGGAAGGACAGGCAACATTCGAACAGGATGTTAATGTTCTGTCTATGTCCTATTCGGAATCTAAGTCAACTTATATCACGAGACTGTACGCATTCGGCTCAGACAGGAATATTCCGAAAGGATATTTCACTGGTGCCGATGCGGACGTCACCACCGATGGTGTTGCTACCGATTACCTCATGCTCCCTAACAAGGAAGTAGATAGTGATAGTTTCTACGCCAAGGATGGCTACCTGGAGAACGTGAACGTCGTGAAGAACGACAAGCAGGCTATCGAAGGTGTCGTGATGTTCGAGGACGAATATCCAAAGGTTGAATGCAGGGTCAGCAGAATCAAGACCTACGATAGCACTGTTGATAACAATGATGGAACTAAGACTACACAGACGTTTTGGCAGATTGGTTCAACGGACTCCTTCGCTGAAAGTTTTGAAGCTAGTTGGATAAAGAGCAACCTCACTCTAGGTATCAAGTTCACTAGCGGTGCCCTCATGGGTATGGAGTTCGATGTTAGTTTCAAGATTATAGACAAAGAGAACTTTTTCGAGATAGTGGCTAACGACACCTACGGAAGAACACTCCCCGATAGTGTCATGTGTCCGAAGGAAGGTGATAGGTTCTTCCTGTTCAATTGGGACGCAACCAAGATTACAGATACGGACCTCATCCCTACTGCTCAGTTATCTCTGTTCGATAGAGCGAAGCAGTACTATCAGAAGACCATGATCAGTAACTCAAACTTCACCTGCACGATGGATGGCGACAAGTTCTACAATGATGGGACATACGATTACCATCCTCTCGGTGAACAGGTAAAGCTGATTAATGATATGTTTGCGCAGGTGGATGCAGATGGCAAGCACTACCGAAACTCTCGTATCATCGGAATGGAGATACCTTTGGATATTCCTTACGACCATCCTCAGTACACCGTAGGCGAAAAGGCAGCTACTAGCCGGTTGGGTAAGTTGGAAGACAAGGTTGATTCCATCAAGGTGAATGGAATGCAGATAGGCGGCACGGGGAGCGGTAATGGTGGAGGTGTCTATGTAATTGGCATGAACGATACCACTCCTGCATCCGATAGCAACGTTTATTCTGCTAGACGTTCTAGGATGGAGTTTGTATCTAGGCTGCAGGATAACACCGCACACGGTACTATTACTTGGGAAAAGGTGCAGAAGTTCTTTAGTGGGTTGCATGTCGGTAACTCCAACAATGAGAACGGAGGCTCGTGGACTCCAGATGCAGAAGGTAGTTCGCACCTCATCACAGATTACTTGGAGGTAAGAATGAAGGCTATCTTCGAGGAGCTGGTCATCAATAAAACATCCACCATTGGCGGTAAGGAGATAATCTCTCCTGCTGGCGGCGTGGTGGCTCATAAGGTAGAAGAGGTTACTGTGACATATAATAATGTGTCACAGAAGGCTTATCGTTGCTATTTCTTAGCAGAGCAGGAAGGCGATGCCGTGGATAATGATTTCGCTGTTGGCGACCAAGTGCGCTCGGAATCATTCAACGTCCGAAAGGGCACTTATCACAAGGATGGCAATCACTTCTATTGGCGATTGGTAATCGGTCGTGATGAAGACCCTGTAGAGCTGGAAGGAAAGAAGTATCATTATATCGACCTCTCTGATACCGATTGCGCTACGGCAAGCGACGTACCTGCTAAAGGTGATGTGCTCAACCAGTGCGGTAATAGAACCGATGTAGAACGTCAGAACTGCCTTATCTTCTCGGCGGTAGATACCTATTCGCCATCCATCAGCCTCTATCACGGCATCAACAGCTATTCCTTTGCCAATAGGGAGTACGTGGAATATGGTGTGAATAAGCAGAATAACAAGGCATTCTTCAATGTCTATGGTGATATGTATGTAGGTGATAGACCTACAAAGGAGAATGGCTATGAGGGCAGCTCTTATATCAGATATGATAGCAGCACTAAGCAATTGTCTGTTAAGGGTAAGATTTCCGCTAAATCCACTGTGGATGGCAAGGAATTGTCTCAGTATTTCAATAAGATTGCCGAATTGCAGAATCAGGTGGATGGTGCTATCGAAACGTGGTTCTATGATGGTGTGCCTACCTTGGAGAATGCCCCAGCCATCAGTTGGAAGACCGATAAGGATAAAGAAATCCATCTTGGCGACCTTTACTACAACAACAAGACGGGCAAGGCATACCGCTTTGCCAAGGATAGCAACACCTATAAGTGGACTATCATTACAGATACCGACATCGCCAAAGCCCTTTCCGATGCAAGAATGGCACAGGAGACCGCAAACGGGAAGATGAAGGTGTTCAGCGTTCAGCCTACGACACCTTATCAGGTTGGCGATATATGGGTTAATGCCACTTATCCTTCTGACGGCAGTACCTACAAGAATGAGGTATTGCGCTGTCAGACCAACAAAGCGGCTGGTTCTCAGTTCGCCATCGGTGATTGGATTAAAGCATCTAAATACACTGATGATACAGTTGCCAACGCAGCCAAAAAGGCAGCAGAAGATGCTCAGAAGGCGGCACAGACCGCACAGACGGACATTAAAAACCTCGGAAATACGGTCACTGATAATAAGAAGGAATTCGATAATTATGTTACCGATGGCTACCTAGAGCCTTCCGAGATTGCGGCAATGGCGCAGGATTCTAAGCGACTTGAAGATGATTTTGCGGCTGCACAGAAGTCGTATAATGAGGTGAAGGATGCAGAGGTACTGAAGGACACCAAGGAACTCACTGACCTCACTTCCGCTTTCACTGACCTCTCTGATGCCAAGAAAGAACTCATCAAGTATCTTTCAGATATATCTAAAAGATACAATGAGACTGATACCAACGGCAAGGCTGCTATCGTCTCAGCCGTGGGAACGAAGTTCACCAACTTCCAAAACGCATATTCTGCCTTCTATGACAAGCTGGGTTTGGCAAACGCATATATCACTAGGAAGATATATGGCGACTTGAAGCAGAATATCACAGACCTCGCAGGTTACAAGTATCTCAAGGATGCGCTCGGTCAGACTACAGATATTGACGGTGGTCTTGTAATGACAACGCTCCTTGCGCTGAGAGACGGAGACGGAAACGTTCAGAGCGGTATCAACGGAGCAATAGACCCGAACAGAGGAAAGAAGAGTATCGCAACGTGGTGGGGCGGTCAGATGGTGGATAAGGACTATAATAGCGGAAATCTTACCCCTGCAACCTCCCTCATCCGCTTCGACGGCTCTGGCTACCTTGCCAATGGTGCTATCTGGTGGGATGTGAGCGGAAAGGTTCACGCAGACCCTACATCGTTTATCATCAGCGAAAAGAATCTTGGCGCATACCTCATCTTCTTCGAGCCGACTTGGAAGGAAGGAAGTGCAGGAACGAGCGTTGCCGATCTTGTGTCTTTGAAGCCAAACGCTCCATTCTCTAAACTTGGCGTATCGGGCGATGCTACCTTCGAGGGCGCAATCTCCTTCCATGGCATTAAGCTCACGTATGATTCCACAAACAAGGCTATCAAGATTGATGGTAATCTCTATGCCACAGGCGGTATCACGGCATACGGAGCAGGAGCATCTACCACGGGCGGTGGCGGCTTGATTGCAAGCGTAATCAGCTATGCGAGAATCTTAGAAGGAAGCTATACGGATGCAGACTTGACGAGTATTCCGAATGCCTATGCTATCAAGGCTCTCAGCAGTCGAATTGACAATATAGCTACAGAGCTTGGTGGTCTGAATCTCTCCTGGAATAACATCACGGGTAAACCATCAACGTTCGCACCTAGTGCGCATACCCATAAGTGGACAGAAATCACTGACCGCATCACGAAGGTAAGCCAGCTTACCAACGATGCTGGGTATCTGACTGCTCATCAGTCTCTCGCAAGCTATTATACCAAAGCGGAGATTGATGCAAAGGGCTATACTACCAATAAGGGTACTGTTACATCAGTGGCTCTTACCCTCCCTACAGGTTTGGCGTGCGCAACAAAGACCATCACAACAAGCGGCACATTTGCTGTTACTTTTGCTTCTGGATATTCAATTCCAACAACGACAAAGCAGACGGCTTGGGATGGTGCGGTATCAGCAAAGCATACTCATAGCAATAAGTCTGTGTTGGACGGCATTTCATCTGCGAAGGTAACTCATTGGGATAGTGCCTATGATTGGTACGCCCTTATGACTACTGACGAGGAGACTGCGGATGGCATTATCAATAAGTGGAACGAGGTGGTGAGCTTCCTCGCCAATATTGCGCAGACAGACACTCTTAGCGGTATTGTTGACGGAATCAATAAGTCAATTTCTGATGAGGTGACAAGAGCGAAAAAAGCAGAAGGGGTAAACGCTTCGGGCATATCCACCAATAAGACGAATATCACCACCTTGCAGGGCTACTTCACTAATGGCTCTGCGAAGAAGGCACTCCAGCTCACGAATGCTCGCAAGTTTTGGGGAAATTCATTCAATGGTACTTCTGATATTAATGGAAGCATCATCGTGCCTAACGGAAAGTATATCTCCATCGGCAACATAAAGATGGAGTATGATGCAACCAATAAGGCGTTGAAGATTACGAACACTACGACTAACGAGGTGGCAAACCTCTATACTAGTGGCGGTGTTTCTGCCTATGGCGTGGGAACATCATCATCCAGTGGTGGCGGCTTGAACGGCAGTGTGAAGAGTTATTCAAATGCCTCGAAGCTTACATCAGAATCGCTGAGTGAGATTGCCTCTGCCTACTCCATCAAGGCTCTTGATTCTCGTATCTCCAGCCTAGAAGGAGGCTCGGCTATGGACGTTAGTGTTAGCGGTAGTGGAAACGCAGTGACAGCCATCAGTAAGAGCGGAACGACTATCATCGTGACAAAGGGAACTACGTTCTTGACTTCACATCAGAGCCTTGCGAGCTACCTTACTAGGACTGACGCAGCCAGCTTGTATCAACCGAAGGGAAACTATCTTACCGCTCATCAGAGCCTAGATGGCTACGTCAATGAGGTTGCGACCAGCGGCACTGGCAACGCCATCACATCGGTATCGAAAAGTGGGAAGAAACTCACCTTTACCAAAGGTGCAACGTTCCTTACTTCTCATCAAAGTTTAGCAAACTATGTTACTATTAATGATAGTAGACTTAGTGATAGTCGTTATCCTAAATTTGCTAATAATACTTGGTATCTTGTAGGAGATGACGCTTATATTGGAGACCACGATATTAATGGTACGTTTTGTATTAAATCTGCCAATAATGTCTATGTAAGTGGTATAGCAATATATAATAGTGACGAAACTAAAGTTGCTAAACTATGGTTTGATAATACAAACATAAACCTTGATAAACAACTTGTTATGAATAACAAGCGTATTTGGATTCAAGGTGTCGGTACTGCTGGAGGTAATAATAATAGACTTACTCTTGTAGCAGGTATTCCTAGCGGATTAGCATATAATACTTCATGCCGTGGAACAATTCTTTATTCTAACGGTATAGCATTTGCTGACCCATATAACGGTAATTCAAATAATGATAGTGGATGGATTAGACATTTAGAAACTTCTGCTAATAGTGGAACTTTAGAAATAGCGGTAGGTGATGAAGCTTCAAATGAGCAAATTCATTTTAGATGGTATAATACAAATTCTAGTGCAGAAACTATAGCACACGATATAACTGTTCCTAGAGCTACAGGCACTTTAGCTTTAACTAGTCAAATACCTACTACTCTTCCTGCTAATGGAGGTAATGCTGATAAACTAGACGGTTATCATGCTAACGGACTTCTTACTGCTCTATCTAATTCTGATAAGGGAATTAGTATAACAGTTGGTGGAACTACTAAAAGCATATCGAACATTAGTGTTAATTATGCTAGTAGTGCTGGTAACGCTGATACTGTTGACGGCTATCACGAAAGTTCATTTCTTAGATATAGAGGTGGTTATGAAGATGCATCTGTAACTAAAGATGGAGTTGGAGTTTATGGTTGGGCTCATACTAATACAGGATATAATAATTTCCATGAACCTTATGGTGATATAATTAATATACAAGGTTTTTCTACATGGAGAACTAGATTTGATATAGGAACTAGTGGAAGAATTAGAATAGTACATGGTATAAATACTACTACTGCAACTGAAGTAGGTTATCTTGCTTATCTACATGATAATGTAGCTTCTGCATCTAAGCTTGCAACAGCAAGAAGTATTTGGGGTCAAAGTTTTGATGGTACTGGTAATGTTGACGGTACTCTTAGAATTAGAAATACTACACCTCATTATTGTGAAGGTATAAGAATTCAAACAAAAGATGGTGCTTGGGCTACTATTATCTTAGGAGCCACTGGTGATAGCGGAACTAATGCTAATGCTTGGTCTATTCATCGAAAAGGCGATAACAATTTCTCTATATCTCGCAATAGTCCAGACGGTCTTAATGGTCTGGTAATGACTTCTATTGGTATGGGACTTGGAACTACAGCTCCTGCATATAGACTAGACGTTCGAGGTGATATTTATTCATCTGATAGAGTTATAGCTAATAATTCTGTTTTGTCGAATAAGTTATATAGTAGTACAACTCCGAATAATACGGAAAATAAATGTATAGAAATTGCAGGTAATACTATTAGGGAATATCATTCGGGAGCAAATCCTTATCATAGTGGCATTATTTTAAATTATGATAGCCTTAGTTTTTCGGCTTATGGTACGATAGATATTACAGCTAATCAAGGTGGTATAACATTAGGTACTGATGGTAGTATTAAATTATCTTCTGCGGGTGGATTTAATATAACATATCGGGGTGCTCACTTTAGTGTTAGTCAAACTAACGGAAGTGAATATACTTGGAGTATGGATTCTATTAAAGCTAAGGGAAACATATTAGCAACTGGTGGTATCACCGCCTACTCATCCTCAGATATCCGCTTGAAGCAGGATTTGCGGAAGCTGGACTATTTCGGCATCATTAAGGCAATGGGTGGCACGTTCGGCTTTGCTTGGAAGAAGGACAACACAAGGTCTATCGGTTGGATTGCCCAGCACGTCTTGTGCAACCCTCACTTAAAGGACATCGTGGAGACAGACGAGAATGGCTACTACAAGATTAACTACTGGTCTCCGAAGCTGATTGCAACGGCATTCGGTGCTATCGAGCAGGTGGGCGATGAGGTCAGCAGGTTGAAGGCTCGGGTGGTCTTCCTCGAATCAGAGGTTCAGCGATTGAGTGGAGATAAGGAAGACTGCAACAAGAAGAGATTAGATAACAAGAATATTAATTCATTAAATTAGATTAGAAAATGGAGAATTTAAAGATTAACAAGAAGAGTGAACAGACAACTGCCACTTATACCAAGGGCGGCTATCGAGTAGAAATCACCTACAATGTTGACAAGACGGGTGGTAACATTGAGAGCATCAATATGAGTATCTATGGTGACCCAAATGGTAATTATTTCGGCAATGCGAACGCAAGCTCCAACGGCAGCGAACTGACCTACAACATCAGCGGTGTTCCGCAGAGCAAGCTCAGTGAGGTATCTGCATTGATTAAGGAGGTTAATTCCGCTATCGCTGCTAATATGGCAAGCGAAGCAGCAGAGTAAGTATTAACGCAGGGTGGCTCTTATAGAGCTGCCTTGCCTAGTGTTTTAAGTTCTAAAAATCAAGCGTATGGAACGCTTTATATTATAGCTTGCGAAAGTGTTCAATGTAACAGTAGAGCGAGTTGTTACTAAAGAAGTTGTAACAGAATTAGAAACTAAAGTTGAATATTTAAAAAATAAAGATTATGTCTTACAATAGTGAAACTGGAATTATTAGTGCTCCTGTTAGCATTGATGATGTTAAACAAGCTCTTGGAGAGAGTAGTAATGACCTTGCTACTCTTTGTAAGAGTGTGAATTTAAATCCTTATTCTAAATATAAACCTGTCAATCTTTATAATAAACCTTTTGTTACAGATACTTTAAATTCAGATAAACAAAGTTGGAGTTCTTCAAGTAGAGGTTGGTGGTTAGGTAATAGTAGTTTAAATGACCAAGTATACACTATTAATACAGTAAGTTCATTTGAAGAATTAAGTATTAAAGGTGTATGGAATTATAATATGCCTTTTGGAACTAGTCAATCTCCTTATAGACTTAGTGATTTTATTGGTTATAATACTGAAGATTATAGTTATCAAGACCCTATACGTTTTTCTACTGGTATACGAGATACTATATATTTAGACCAAACTTATTATTTAAAATTTTATTTTGGATATGAACCTATAAATGTAAAGAATACTATATCTTTTGAAGATATGTTAGTTTTATTATCTGCTTTTAATGAAGAATGGTATCCTGCTGTATGTATATATAATAAAACCAAAAAACGTATGAAATATCTTTCAGGTACTGTTCCTATAAATAATGCTTCTGTTAGTTATAATGATGAAATACCTGATAGTGAGTTTATTGTTAATTTTAAAAATCAATCCATTAGTAGTAATAATGGTAGTAGTAGTTTAGGTTTTAAAAGTGAAGTTAATGATGAAATTTATATAGCAGGACTATTATGTCCTGTTGGTGGAGTTGATGATAATTATTTTTATACATCTGTAACACCTTGTCCTATAAATAATGATGTTACTGGACAAACTATAGATATTTCTGGCTATCTATTTAATAAAGTTACTATAAGTACTAAAGGAAAGCCTACATATTATACTACAGTAGAAGTAAAAGTTACTAATTTTACTGTTACTACATATTATGGAGGACATTATTATATAGACGATAATAATGGATATGTTGTATCAGCAGATAAATATATAGAATTTAGTTTTACATTAGATTTTGGTACTACTTCTTTAGTAAATTTACGAGCTAATATAGGTTCATTTGGTCAAACTGAAGTAGATAATTTATCAGTACCTGTAGCAACTAATATAAATACTTATGCTCCAAAACGTTATTTAAAAGTAAGTACAGAAAATGTAATATTAACTGCTTATCCTACAAAAGAAGATGCAGAAAATGAATATGGTGGTTTTACTACAACACAAATACCTATTATAAATAAAATAGAAAATTTTCCTCAATATAAAATTAATAATTGGAATATAATTTTAAACTTATATTCTGATAGAAGAGAGCATGATACTTATTATGAAGCATTTGATTTTAAATTTGTTGGAGAAGTTAGTGAAATACATACTTTACCAATATATAAATCGTAATATTAATATTATAATTAAAATTTAAACACAATGGAAATTAAAGTAACAAAAATTGTAAGTATGACTTCTAATGTAGAAGCTACTGTAAATGAACTTAGTATCAATGCTAATGTTCGAGTTCGTAACAAAGATACTATCGAAGGTGTAGATAGTGGTAGTGTAAATAAATAGTACTGGTAATCAACTAGCTAGTTTTAGTTATTACGGAAGTAACAAACGAAGAATATTGTATAACATAAAAATAAAGAAACAATTATGAAAAAGATTAAGACAATCGAGGCTGTTGCAGCCTACAGAACATTGAAGGCATTGAAGACATCATCAATGAGTGATGATGCCGCTATGCGAGTTTGGAAGAATATGAAGGCTCTGCGCCACGTAGCCGATACCTACGACAAGGATGTGGAGGAAGCACAGGAGAGCTTGAAGGACGATAAGTTCGAGGAGATGCAGCGCAAGCTTCAGGAGTGCCAGCAGTTGGAGCAGAAGCACGCCAATGAGGGCTACGAATACACCAAGGACGATTCAGCCAAGTTCGCTGAGGTCAATGAGTACTTCTTCAATCAGAAGCAGAAGACCGAGAAGTACTTCTCAGACCTTGCTAATGCCGAGGTAGAGGTAGCCATCGAGGCAGTTGATGAGAAAGAGCTTTTCAAGGCTGCTAAGGATTGCGGCTTGAAGTTCGCAGATATGGAGAGCCTTGAGGTTGTGATAGGATAAACACTGATAGCGTTAGAATTTGGCAAGAAAGCCGTTCTAACGCTATTTTTGCAACCATCTACTTTCAGATTGTTACTTTTTATAAAGTTTAACACAGAAATATTCTCATTTCCGCTGGTTTTGTGCAAAAGAGTGTAACTTTGCAACATCATTTAATTAAAATCAACGCTTATGAATAAAGAAGACGAAGACAACCTGTTAAAGTGGTTGAAAGACAAAGATGTCAGTGAGGTTATGGACTTACTGATGCGACACGGTAATCGGTATAGCAGAAGGATTCTGAAATTTTTCAGATGGTTTTGCAAGTACGTTCCTATCACGCTTATGTGCTTTCATGCATACGGCATTTATGAATTCTCTCAGCATCCTCGTGAAATGTTCATCCCTTATGCGGAGAATGCAACTTGCTATCTCTACATATATTTTATGGTGTACGTCCTGCCAATGGTTTTGATATTAGCAAGCCGATTTTTCTTCTTGTGTTGGAGATACCGCATTCCCTTCTTCTACTTTGCAAGCATCAATGCGGCTCACATTGTGGAATGGAGCTGGTATACCACCAAAGATATGGTAGATTCTTGTTTTACAGTCATGGTAGTAACGGCAATATTCTATCTGTACTCTTTTACTGATTTGTTTATCAGCAGGTCAAAGTTAGGACGTAAAATCTGTGCGTGATTATGGGAAAGATATTGAATTATAAGATGCTCGGAACGGCTTTTAAGTCGCTGAGTGATGCTTGCTTTAAGGCTGACGAGCAGCAGCGAAATGGTGAGGTCATCACCGCTTGCGGAATGAGCGATGATGACCTAGATAGATTGTGCGACATCATCCCCGATATGCTTAACCCGATGCTATCTACCGAGGAAGTCAAGGAGAAACTGCATGTTTCTGATGCTACGTTGAACAGGATGGTGGCTAGGGGTGATATTCCGAACGGCGAGTGCAAAAAGCGAGGACATACGAGGTATTGGAAGAAGTGGGATATTTTGCACTTCATTAAGAGCAAGAGAAAATCATAACGTATAAGCCCTATCGCAGTACGGATAAGCGAGAACGTATGAGTATTATTATGGATTATATGTTTTGTACTTTGATTATAGTAGCGATACTGGTAATTATCAACTGCACGTTCATAGCATACCTGTATCTTTCCTATAAGTATAAAACGATAGATAAGTTCTTCATGGCTTGGGTGACATCATCAACTATGATATTGATAATGTGGTTCGGGGAAGGATTGTATCTGTATCTAACAAATTAATGATGAAAAATTTGGTGGTTTCGGAATTATTGTCTATATTTGCAGTGTTTTTTAGAGCAGCGCTTTTAGAGCATCGCATTTCCGAGCAGGAATGTAATATTCCCCTATACTACGCCAATAGTATAGGGGATTTTTATTTTAATTCCAAATTTCGATGCGTTTCAAAATACAATATTTCGAGGAAATTATATACAATATTTCTTCAAAAATATATATTCGTTTATATGAAGGCATAAAGTTTTGCACTTTTTCGGGAAATCTATTTGATGATTAAATATTTTGTTGTATATTTGCAGCATTACTGTTTAATCATCAAATAGTTATAGTATGGCAGATAGAATTAAAGATATTGTTGTAGGCGTAGTTCTTGCACTCCTCGCCTATCTTAAACCGATTGAAGGCGAGTTGTCTTCGCTTATGATCGTCTTCACCCTCAACTTTATTTTCGGTTATCTTAGTGGCATGATTGCAAAAGGAGAGAACTTCGAGTTGAAGAAAGCAGTTGTGTGCATCGGTCACGCTACCGTGTTCTTCGTTCTTTGTGCAGCAGTATATGCAATCGGGCGATTCAAAGGAAAAATGGAAGGTTCCGTTCAATGTGTTTCCTTTATCTCGTATCTAGTATTGTGGTTCTACGGATGCAATATTCTGAAGAACTTGAAACAGATATTCAAGAAGGGTACCCCTCCTTGGTATGTAGTGAGTTTCCTCTATTATCTCATGCGCTTCAAATTTATCGAGAAGATTCCATATTTGTCAGACTATCTAAATTACACGGAAAAGGAGGAAAAGATATGATGTTAGCGATTATTATGGTGGCAGCTATTATAGTAAGCATTATTGTATTTGGCTGCATTATTCAAAGAAATGATTATAGCGAGGAGGAGAAGTAAACATGGCTGAAATATGGAAACCAATAAAAGATTACGAAGGACTTTACGAAATAAGTAATCTCGGTCGTGTTAAATCGCTACCTAGAAATGGAACCATTAAAACTGAGAAAATTTTAACTCCAAACATGAGTGGTAGGTACGCAAGAATTGGATTGAGAGATAAAATAAAAATAAAATACTCTGTTCATAGATTGGTTGCAGAAGCATTTATCCCGAATCCAAATAATCTTCCGCAAGTGGACCACATAAATGGCGACAGGTACGATAATAGGGTTGAAAATTTAAGATGGGTTACAGCTAAAGAAAATATAGGTAACCCTGTTACGTTTGCCAAATACAAACAAAAAATGTTAGAATATAGAGACAATGAAAGATGTAAAGCCGTGTCTCAATATTCCAAAGATGGGGTTTTGATAGCTGTATTCAAATCAACTCATGAAGCGGAACGTATAACAGGTATTCCTCATTCTAACATTTCGGCAGCGGCTTTAAATAAAGTAGTATCATGTGGAAATCATACTGCAACAGTTAGGAGTGCAGGTGGTTATTTATGGAAATTTATATAATTATGGCAAAATCAGAAATTTTAGTCCCATTCATATTAAGTTGGGAAACAGATAAGTATACTAACAATAAATATGATCGTGGAAAAGCAACAAAATACGGCATCACCCTTGCTACCTGGAGAAGAGTCGGGTATGACAAGAATGGTGATGGTGTTCTTAATGAAGAAGACGTAAAACGCCTTACTGAGGAAGACTTTCATCGAGTTTTCAAGCAGAACTATTGGAATGCTTGCAAGGCAGATAAAATACAGGATCAGAGCGTAGCCAATATGCTAGTAGACTTCGCTTATAATAGCGGAGTCAGCAAAGCGGTAAAACATCTGCAACTTGTATTAGGTATCACAGCAGATGGTATCATCGGTAATAAGACGCTGTATGCCATTAATAAATCCAATGGAGAAAGACTATTTGAAGCCTTCAAGAAGGATAGAAAAGCTTATCTAAAGAGAATTGCAGTCGGTGACCAGAAAGGTTTTCTTAAAGGGTGGCTTCGCAGACTTAGCTACATTACGTATAATAATCTAAAATTGAATAAATGATGAAATGGTATGATATAAGATTTTGGAAATGGGCAACCATTACCCTAGTGGTAGGTCTTGCGCTTGTTTCTGTCTTAGGGTGCAGTACTCCTAGAGCAGTAACTACACAAACCTTCATCACAGACAAGCAGAGTGAAAAGAAATTCGATTCCCTCTTCACTACCCGATTGTCTTATGCCTTCGAGCAATGGCAACATATCCAAAAGCGAGAAACAGAAAAGGCTACCAAAGATAGCAGCTATGTAAAAGATAGCACAGCAACCCGATATGATGCGCAAGGGAATAAGATTGGTGAAGATCGTTTTCATTACGAGAGTCACTATTTATTTGAAAAGGAACGAAGAATGCTCCTCGATACCATCAGTACATATAAAGCATACAAAGATAGCTTTATATATTACAGAGGAAGATGTGACTCCTTATCAAAGATTGGTACCTCTCAGTTCTATAAGATTGACGCTCCTTCTATAAAAGAGAAATCTCTGTCAAGTATGCAGAAGATATTCTTAAAAACGGGGCAGATGTTTTGGTTCTGCTTTATACTCATAGTTATGTACTTACTATATATATCAAGGAAGAAAAAGAAAGAATCTTAGAAAAGTTGTTTAATTAAGGTTTTGAGATTTATTTTGGATAACTAGGGCGACTACTCGTGATGAGCGGTCGCCCTTTTTGTTTGCAAAGTAAATTCTTCTGTTCTAAGAGGATAAAAAATGAGCCTACCTACTATCACCATAAACCACTGATTTATAGCCACTAACGAAAACTATGATAGCCTTATAGCTTATTTCAAAACAATTTTCTAACTTTGCACACGTAACGTTACAAATAGTGTTAGTTAAATATTAAGGTTAAATTAAAAATTCGGGATATGGAAAGTAAAACTTACGTGTTCAATCCAGAGAGCGGCACAAGCGGCACAGGCTCTAATGGAATCTTGGCTATGCTTCCTGCACTCATGCAGAGACAGGGTGTTGACCCAGGTCTTATTGCACTCTTGAACAACCGTGGAAACGGAAATGGTTGGGGTGAAGACATCTTTGCAATCCTCCTCTTGTTCATCCTTATGGGCAATAATGGTATGGGGTTCTTCGGAGGTAATCGCTGCATGGGTTCTAACGGACAGGGCGGTGTTGTGCCAATGCTTAACAATGATGCCAATACAGCCGTTATCATGCAGGCTGTTCAGCGCAATGGTTTCGACGTTCAGAGCTTGGCTACAGCCCTCAACACATCAAGTGACGCAGTCATGGCTGCAATCAATGGCTTAGGTCATCAGATTTGCAACCTCGGCAATCAGATGGGCATGAATGCTAATCAGATTTTGACTGCTATCATGCAGGGTAACAATGCCATCGCTACTCAGTTGGCAGAATGCTGCTGCAAGACCAATAACGCCATAACTGCAATGGATGGCAACCTCAAGTTGTCTATCTGTCAGCAGACCCACGCCATCAATGATACGGCAAATGCCAATGCTTTGATGCTCCGTGACAAGGCTGATGCTAACAATCAGTCTGTCTTGGCTAAGTTGGATCAGATGCAGACACAGGCAATGCAGGATAAGCTCGATGCTTTGAGAGAGAAGAATAGTGCCCTGCTTGCTCAGATTTCAAACGAGCATCAGACACAGGCTTTGCAGGCTTATCAGGCACAGGTTATCACACCAGTAAATGCAGCTTTGGCTGCACTGCAGGCAGAGGTGGCTGGCATCAAGTGCAAGTTGCCTAATACCATCAGTGTTCAGTACCCTCAGTACGGAGTATTCAACAAGGACGTTTATACTGCTGCCGCCATGGGAGCTTATGCAGGTGATGTAGCGGCTTCTCGTTCAACTGTAGGATGCGGTTGTTAGGAAAGGAGGTAACTATGTTCCCTTTATATCCATTCAATCCATTTATTCCAATCGGTCAGAGAAACCAAATCAAACTTATTGATGTAGGCGGTATCTATGAGCTGAAGACAAATGCTCAGCAGGTCACAGATGCTAGTGTAGATTATGGTATCAATCCTTGCTACTACAATGCTTTGCCTTGCGAGTGCATTGTACTCTTGAAGATACATCAAGGAGTTGCCGCTGCAAGTGCGACACTTCCTGTTACAATCGTAACTCCAAATAGTGGTTCGACCACTGTTAACGGAACTGCTAACACTAGCGGAACTACTTCCGGCACAACAAAGGTGCCAGTTGTTGATCATGTGGGAAAGGCAGTGACGGGAGCTAACGTTTCTGAAACTACGGAGGCTTTGGCATACATCAATAAGAAGAGCGGTATTATCCGACTGCTTGGGTTTCAGCAGCCTACAGGCGGCTAATGGAGTATTAACTACGGAGCAGGTGGCAACATCTGCTCCATTAAAAGAGAAAGAAAATGTTTCAAGGACTAAGACAGTCTTCTCTCTTCTACATCTTAGACAAGGGAGGAGAAAAGCCGACACTAAGAATCGGTCAAGTAATATCGGTTAGCAATCCTCAACAGAAATACCCAAGCTACGTGCCTGGTCAAACACCGACATTAGAAACTACGGTAGATGTTAAGGTGCAAGTAGAAGACCAGCAAGTAAACTTTGAAAAGTTGCCTTCAACGGCACAGATAGTAAACTTCGGCAATGAAGGTGTTGTTGTCAGTGACAGCAGGGAAGCTATGTGCGCTGAGATTGATGCTATGTTGCGGCATTCCAAGGGAGTCGTGGAAAGTGTAGATTACCATAATGGAGTCATAAGCTCCTGCGAGGAAATGCTCACTAGAATCAACCCACAGATTGCCAAGGAGAAGCAGCAGGAGCAGGACATCAATAACCTAAAATCAGAGGTTAGTGGCATGAAGGGTACGCTATCCAATATTGAGTCCATGCTGTCTAAGGCTTTGAGCAGTGGTAACAATTTTAAAAAGTAATTGCTATGGGATATATGGTAGAAATTACGGAAAACAAGTTCGATGAGCTTGTTGACAACTGCGAGGAAATGGTTCGAGCAGGTGGTAAGGTTATGAAGTGCTTGGATAGTTTGAAGCGCGAGCGTATGGGAAACCGTATGCCGATGCCGGACTATCGTGACAAGTGGGACGATGATGATTGGCGCGACGAAGACCGCTATGGAGAGCGACGTTACTATGGTCGCCGTGGCGGTGGACGTTACTAATGTTTAATTCGGTGGTGGGGGTATTTTCCCTGCCACCCTTAAAAGAAAGAGCTATGGGAAAATGTAGAATACCTTTGGATGCTTACGATATGAAGCCAGAAGGAATGATAGCATATCTGAGATATAATGGCTGGCACTTCAACAAGAAGGCTTGCGAATGGGCAGTCAGTCAGATGAGAAAATACAACCCAGTCACCAAAAAGGATGAGGAGGTTGACTATATGGATAAGGATAAGGTTGAATCCATCCTTACCAAGCAGGGAGTGACGCTTGAAAATAATGTAGGCTATGATCATGTCTATGTGGCAAACATGGTTAAGGCTGATTTCTATAAGTCTTCCATCGAGGACGAAGCTCACATGGCTTTGTTCGTGAAAGACATGGTTGATGATACCGACCAGAAGGACGGTTTCATCTTTAATAGATTTTATGCCGATTGCAACCATAATGGCATCGGCATTCCATGGGATGATATTTTATGATAAGTCAAGAGATATATCTAGAAAAGTACGATTGGAAAGTTCTTGTGTTTTACGGTTTGGAATCATCAGATACCGATGAGGTATGCAACTCCCTTGTGCAGATTGGCTGCACAGAAAAGGCAGTCGAAAGCGCAAGGGAGCATTGCTTACGAGGAATACCGAACACAGGTCTAACCTACTCCAATCTTGCAGGTAGAAAGAGTGTGGTTGCTATTAGCAGGACCACATCAGAATATGAGTTCGTGAATACTGCCACACACGAAATGTTTCATGTTGTCACTCATATCTGCGAATCACTAGGTATTGACTTGAAAGACGAAGAGCCTTGCTATATGATGGGATGGCTCTGCCAGGCAGTTAGTAGGATATTCATTTAAAATTTAGAAATATGACGGACATTAAATTAATGGTGGATGCTGCAAGGCAGCTAAACCAGACTTGGAAAATGAGTAGTAATGGTTTGGAGACGGATAATAATCCAAACGATGTGTATAATGCTTTGTGCGAAGTGGACGAAGCCGTCACCAATCTGATAGACAAGATTGGTGAAGCCACAAAAATCATTACATTAAGCAGCATCTACAAAAGCGTATAACTCTTTGATACTCAGTGAGTTAAATTTAGTATTTTTAACTAAAATAAAGTGTGGTATATTTGCATATATCACATTTTTTTTGTACCTTTGCATATAGAAAGAGTGGTTATTTTGACTAACCACAGATTATGTTGAACCAATTAAAATCTTAAAAAGATGGAAGAAATTAAGGAAATCAAAAAGAATTATGAAATGGGATTCATTTCGTCACATGAATTTCTTTGTGAATATGCAGGCGTTCTTTCTAAACTTGGAGCGCAGGGAGAACTGATTGATGCTATGAATACAGTATTAGCTCCACTTGCGGATTTCATAGTGAAGGACATCTTGAATGCCAGCGATGACGAGAAGAAACAGATTAAGGACTTCTTTAATTTTAAGTAGATATGGATACCATTCTTTTAATAAACGGATTAATTTTTCTACTTGTCGTAGCGATAGTAGATTTAGCAATGAAACATTAATAAAAATAAGCCCTCGACATCACGGATAAGTCACTTATATGAAAGCAATTAAAGTAGCAGTATTTTTTGAAATGATGAAAAGACTTATGATACAGTATTCATTCGACGAGTTGCAGGGTACTACTTTCAGAAGTCATTTCAGTGCAGTTGGCCTAGGAGATACACAGGAGCGAAACGGCTTCTTCCTGGCAGTCTACATAACAGATAACTCTGTGTTACAAGATGGCTTCATGAAGGGAGTAAGAACTTATCTTGATGATGCAGTCGTATATAAGTACGATTCTCCTTACCAAGACAAGGATGTTTTAGAGAAAGAATTAATGTACATAATTGAGATTAAAAATGAAGACTAGTAGCTTGTATGTTACCCGCGATGATTCAATGTATGACACAAAGAGCGGGTTTGAGACTTACGAGGAGGCCAGTGCCTATCGTGAGGAGTGTCAGAGAAGTTGGATCAATCATGCCGACTATGTTTTTCTTATAACAAGAGACTCTGCCGGGAATTTTGTCAAAAAGACAAACTTGACAAAAGCAACAAAGGAAGAGAGAATCAAGCTTCTTGAAGAAGCAGGCATTCCATTGAAATAATTTGTAACCAATTAAAATATTAAAGATTATGACAACAGCAACAAATTTGAGTAAGGCTGCCGAGGATATGGTAGCAGTTCCTTCTTCAGTTAATGAAGACAAGTTCTTTGATTTCGAGAAAGCCAAGACTCAGGCAATCACTCTCGAACAGTTGAGTCGCACACACCGTGAGGATGATGTTTACGGAAATCCGCTCCGTGGCATCTATCACTTTGACCTTTTCAATAAGGTCATTGATGAGTGTACAGAGCTCGGCTACAATGTGGAGGTTTATGATATGTTTGCAGCACAGAACAGAGACCGTCAGTCGCCTGGAGTGGTTCGCCTCCCACAAGTGGAAGCGGTCAAAGGTCAGCATGCGGTAGAGGCGCATATTCTCCGCCGAGTTTATGCCAATATTCGTATCACTGATTTTGATAATGATGAAACTACTACTAATGTGGCCGTAGCCTTCCATCAGAAAGGTATTCAGATTGGATTCGGTCCGAATGTGATGATTTGCCACAATCAGTGTATGCTCTCTCCAGAACTGTATATGTCCAGCTATTCCGAAAAGGGCAAGAAGGGTTCCGGTATGGAAGTGGCAGCAATGCTTGATACATTAAAGTCATGGCTGGTCGATGCCCGGCACATTATTGAGACTGATCGTGAGCGTATTGCCAAGATGAAGGAGACACGCATTACTGCAGAACAGATGTTCTTGCTCATTGGTTTGATGACTGCTACCAGAGTAAAGGCAGATACATCACGAAAGTCTATTCGTGAGAATATCACCTACCCTCTCAATCAGTCACAGATTACACTCTTTACAGAGGATATGCTGGAGGCCTATCACGATAAGGAGTTTGTAACTGCCTGGGATATGTATAATTCTGCTACCAACTTGTATAAGGCTAACAGAATGGATATCCCTGCTCTTTTGCCACAGAACAGGGCAATGGTTAACTTCATGAAGGCCAATGGTCTGATAATTTAATTGGTTCGAAAGGAGTTTCCAAGGGTTAGTCCTTTGGTTGCTCCTTATATAGAACGTAATCTAATACTTTTCTATTTGCAGCGTCTATATTGGCAACACTCTTGTCAATATAGATAGCTGTTGTCCTGTTTCCATGGGAATGTCCCAATGCTTCGGCAATGATTTCTTCGGGTATTCCTATGGAGAAGGCTATTGTTGCCCACGTATGCCTAGCCCAATACAGAGAGATATGATCAAACAGAGGATTATGCTTTGTATGATATTCCTTCTGAAAATCATGAGCTTTCTTTTTCTCGTTCCTTTCTTTAGTGACAGGGCCTATTGCCTTTAGTCCCTTGTTTGCCTTGCACACAAATTGCTTGTAGTTTCTCATGTTCTCTGAGAAATTGACTAGCTTTGTCTTTCCTCTATACCTATTTATTATCTGTATAGCTTCCGGTTCCAGTCTGATGCTATACAGTCTTCCCGTCTTCTTTCGTCTATACAGTAATCTTCCGTCTACAACATTCTCATCCGTACAATTAAGAATATCGGCAGGGTTTATCCCGATCAAGAAGAATGTAAGCTTGAAATAATCCAGGTACTTCTGCTGCCATGGCTGCACATTATAATTAAATAAGGTACGTAGTTCATCTACAGAAAGAGAACGTTTTTCTGTCTGTTCCGGATTTATATCGAATGTTCTCATCGGATAATGGCTGGTTATCTCATTATCGATAGCATCGTTGAAAACGGCACGTATGTTTCTGAAATGTATATTCCTGGAGTTCTTCTTTAACCCTTGTCTTACCAACTCGGCATCCAACCTTTTCAGCCAATCCTTTGAGATATCTTCAAAAGCGTAGGTATCTACCTTGCTATCGAAATCGCGCATCTTCTTCAAAGTGGTTGCATATATTTCCCTGGTCCTTTGTGCTGAACGACTATTCATATATTCTATATACCTATTTATAAATAAGTCTTTCTTCTTAACATCAGGGTCTAGATAGGCCACAACCTTATTCTTTATCTGCGTTGAAGTCTGTTTAGTAAGTTCTCCCTTCATCTGCAGTTCCAATATAGCATTTTCAATCTCTACCAATTTGTTCTTGACAAATATTTCCAATCTCTGCTTGTTTGGCGCATCAACTATTCTTTGTTTCTTGACATCCCATTGTTCCTTTTTCAATTTGACACCAAGAGGAATATAAGCTGCCTGTCGCTTCTTCGTAATGGCAACTTTGAGCGGTGCAGGCTCTCCGTCCTTGACCGCTCTTGTATCTAAGTATAGTTTCGTTGTTATCATTTGCAAGCTATTTGCAAGCAGAATTGTGCAAAAATGTGCAAAAATGTGCAAGAATGTGCAGGATTCTACTTAGTTGGATAAAATACGATGTTTTGGAAACACCTAATTTTCAGTGATTTCTGCGGAAAGAGGGGGATTCGAACCCCCGAACCGGTTTTGCCGGTTACACGCTTTCCAGGCGTGCCTCTTCAGCCACTCGAGCACCTTTCCTGTTTCGAAGTACAAAATTATCACTTTTTATTCGAAAATCCACATATTCGTTTGCTTTTTACATTTCTTTAACTAGAGATGACATAAAACAAGCGCCCTGAAAGGACAAAAGCATCTATTTTAAAGCTTTTGCCCTTTCAGGGCGCCTTGTTGGTTGCATATTTAACCCAGGGTGTTGCCCTTGGCTAGGAGCTTCTGCCCTTTCAGGGCGTATGGCGTCTCCAAGAGTACAAGCTCGCTAGGCGTCCCGACAGATTTACAATCTGGCGAGACACCTAGCGGACTTCCCCGCTTGCGAAAGTTCAGTCCTTTACTTCTCAGGAATAATCTCGAAGATTTCTGCAGAGCCTTCTATCTGAAGCTTGGCAGCCTTCTTCACCAATTCCACCTTGCAGAATGAACTGTCGATGGTGGTAGTGGCAAGAACCTTGCCCTTGGCGTTCAGCTGGCGACATACCAATGATTTGCCTGGAGCCAACTTCAACAGCAGGGTGTAACTCTTTACATCCTTCTCAATACCCATGGTAAGGGTGCCCTTGTTGGTGAATGAGGTGCATGGATTCTCATCGAAACCATACATCGCTGCCTCCAGATTGTCAGCCTCTACTGGGAAGTTCAAACGCTCTGGAGTGGTTGGATTCACCTCGAAGGTGCGGACAGCTGCCCAGTTGCGCTTGTCTGACTTCAACTTCTTGATACGGATATAACGGGCCTCAACAGGAGAATCGGTCTTCCAGTTGATGATATACTGCTTCTTCAACTCGCCTGTCAGCGCCTTCCATTCCTTTCTGTCTACAGAATATTCCAATACGGTGTTGTCGAAGTAATCTACATCATCCACAGAGTTACGGCCCTGGAGGATTCTTACCTCTGATACCTGACGAACGCAGCCCAGGTCAGCACCAATCCAGTCGCCTGTATTCTGACCGTTACCCGATGTATAATAGGTGGTAGAATCGTTGTCGAACATTGCCTTGCTCTGGGTGGTTTTCAAAGTGGCATAGGTACCGATACCCTTATAGAAGGCAGGAACCTTACCGGTCAACTTCTTGAAGAAGCCAGATGCCATATCGTCCATAGACTGCTCGTAGAATGGCTGCAATACCATGGTTCCAGACTTATGCTTCTCGTAGGCAGCCACGTCTTCCTTGCTCATGCGGTTGTTTACGTAGCCCTCCCAGAATGCCTGGTCGTTACCAGCCTTATATTCCTTGATAAGACTCATGGTCTTCAAGCCACGCTCACCCAACTTGCCAAACTCTGTCAACCATGGGCGGAGTTCCTTCATCAGCAGGGCATTCTTGCAGTTTGCCTCCATCTGGGCTGGTGCATTCTTTACTCTTACAAACTCATTCTGCAGAGCATTGAACTGAGCATCGGTGAAGTTGTCGATGCGGAAGCTCTTGGTCTCCCATGACTCGATGCGGCGATAACCGGTCTCGGTATCGCAAGAGTGCATGGCGAAGGTGCGATATGCCTCGTGTGCCTCAGGAGTGAGATCTACCAGGCCACGCTCCCAGTTGTCCAACGGATTATAGTTGGCGATGTTCCATGCATAATCAGCCACACCATAGAGAGCCAGCTTAGAAGCCTCTCCGTGCTCCATAGGGTTGCTTACGAAGCCGCAGAGATCCTTGTTGGTCAGGTCGGTCTGCAAACCATAGGTAGGACCCTGCATGATGATATGGCGTGCATAATCGGTTACAGGGAAGTTCCACCAGTAATAAGCAGGGCGCTTGATGCGGGAGTTCACCCAGTCGAGGGTCTCGCGGGTCAAGTCACTACATACCACATCACCCGTCCAGAATACATTGATAGATGGATCGAGGGTATTACCGAAGATAGCCAGAGAACCGGTTGGTTTTGGATTCGCCCAGAGACGGGTATAATCGGTAGGACACATCACGAGCGGTGTAACATCGCCCTTAGCCTTCACAAATTCCTTTGCCAGGCGGTTCAGGAGTTCCGACTGCTTCACTGGGTTGGCACCCTCGCCCGAAATATCATCAAAGAAGATGGCGAAAGAGCGCACACCGAGGTCGTACATCAGATCGAGCTTGTGAACCAGGTTCTGATAGTCTTCCTCGTTCCACTTGATATCCTGTCCTGGATGGATAGCCCACACGAAATCTACACGGTTGCGGCGGCAAGCCTGAACGAGTTCGCTGATGTTCTTAGCCTCTTTCTCTGGATAAGGCAGGCGCCAGTTAGGACAGCTGTGATAAGGGTCGTCCTTAGGGCCATAGAGATAGGTGTTCATCTTGTTCTTTCCATAATAGTCGATGAGGGAAAGACGCACCTGATGAGACCAAGGCTCGCCATAGAAGCCTTCTACCACACCACGGTTTGGAAGATCAGGGTAGTCGTTGCAAGTGGTATAAGGCATCTGGCCCTTTGCCATCTCGCTGTTTACAATCTGGCGCAAGGTCTGCAAGCCATAGAAAGCGCCACGCTCATCGTATCCCACAATCTGGATACCTTTGGCATCAGCCTTCAGGCTGTAAGCACCCGATACAGGCTTCACGCCAGCCTTGGCAGCAAGCTTCTCACCGAAATCGATGGTCAGGCGAATGCCCTTGGCGTTAGCGGTCAGGAACTTCACATCATCAGCAAACTTACCTTTCTTGTCAATCACCTTGACACCCTTCTGCAGGTCGAGTCGGTTAGCAGCATCCACATTCAGGAGATGTGGTGTAGGGCTCACGATGAGTCCGTGATGATCCAGTTTCTTACCCGGAATCATGTTTACGTCCTGCTTTTCAGAACGCTGGCCGCTCAGGTCTTGTGCCTGAGTGCCCTGTGCAAATGCAGCCATCAGGAGGGCTGCCATCAACATTTTTCTAGTCATAATGAATAGTTGGTTTAGGATTTATTTTTATTAAATTTTATATATTTACAAAAGCTTTTGCCCTTACAGGGCGCTTTGCTGATTGCCATTATAACCCAGGGTGTTGCCCTGGGCTAGGAGCTTCTGCCCTTTCAGGGCGTGCTGCTTCTAGAGCTTTGAGTCTTCAGGGCGTGTGGGGCATTTCCCTAGAAGTGAAAGACACTTTCTACATTTTTATTCGTCTGTTCTGCAAACTTTTCTTCGCTCACGTTGTAGGCTTTTGCCAAGGTTTTAAGTACTTCTACCACGAAGGCGCTCTCATTACGCTTGCCGCGATAAGGAACAGGCGCCATATACGGACTGTCGGTCTCCAGAACGATGCGATCCAGAGGAACTACAGCAGGGAGGTCTTCACGCAGATGACTGCTCTTGAAAGTAGATACGCCACCGACGCCCAATACAAACTTATCGAAGGAGAGCAGTTCTTCGGCTTCCTTCTGATTGCCCGTAAAGCAATGGAAGACGCCACCCGGCAGTTCTTTCTCATACTTTCTGAGCAGATGCACCATCTCGTTCTGCGCCTTGCGGCAATGAATCATCAGCGGGAGCTGGGTTTCTACCGACCATTTTACCTGTTCCTCGAAAGCCTCGAGCTGCTCGTTTTCGAACTCACGGCTCCAATAATAATCAAGTCCTACCTCTCCGATAGCAATCAAGTCTGAAAACTGAGGAGAACCACCCTTCTGACAGGCATTACCGGTCATGCGATGCTCCTCCAGTATCTTTCGGAGTTCAGCCAGCTGTTCCTTCCAGTCAGCCTTCACCTCTTCAGGATGCAGACCCATCATCGGATAAGCATAGCCCGGATATTCCTTAGCCAATGCCAGTACCGCGTGTGTGGTCTTCACATCGATGGCAGGCAAGAACACCTTGCTTACCCCCGCTTCCTTGGCACGGGCGAAAGCCTCCGCCCTATCCTCATCAAACTCCTCCGCATCAAAATGCGTATGTGTATCTATTACTTTGAACATTGAACTTTGAAATTAGTACTGTCGCTTCATCATTTTCTGAGCATACTTTGCCAATTCCTCCTTACGCTCAGCAGGCACATTCACGGCATCCAGATACTTCTTGCTCTGCTCGAAATAATAAGCAATCTTATCCTGCGCCATTTTGTCGATACCAATCTCGTTGTAGAGACGGGTAACGGCAGCCACCTTCTCCTTGCGGTCGAACTCCTCGGCATCCACCCATTTCTGGAGTTCTGCACGCTGAGCGTCGTTGGCATGGTTGAAGGCATTGATGAGCATGTAAGTCTTCTTGTTAGATGTGATATCGCCACCAATCTCCTTACCGAACACCTTGGTATCGCCGTAAACATCGAGGTAATCATCCTGCAACTGGAACGCCAATCCGATCTGCTCGCCAAACTTATACAGGTTCTCTGCATCCTCATCAGAAGCATCGGCAAGGATAGCACCCATCTTCAAGGCACAAGCCAGGAGTACGCTGGTCTTGAGGCGGATCATCTCGATATATTCCTCCTCCTTCACATCATTACGGTTTTCAAACTCCATATCAAACTGCTGACCTTCACCAATTTCCAGGGCAGTGGAAGTAAAGAGTTTCAACACCTTGGCAAGATGCTTTTCATCACATTGAGCCATACGCTCATAAGCCAGAACGAGCATGCTGTCGCCCGAAAGGATTGCCGTATTGGCATCCCATTTCTTATGAACCGTTTCATGACCGCGACGCAAATCAGCATTGTCCATCAGGTCATCATGCAGCAAAGTATAGTTATGATAAGTTTCCAGGGCAACGGCATTCATCAGAATCTTCTCAGGATTGTCCTTGAAAAGATTGTAGCCCAGAAGCATGAGCGTAGGACGAATACGCTTGCCACCCATAGAAAGAACGTATCTGATAGGCTCATAAAGAGACTTTGGCTTTCTTTCGTAAGGCAAATTAGCCAGAAACTCATTTACCATGCTTAAAATTTCATCTGCTGTCTTCATAATAATGTATAATTTATAATGTATAATTTACAATGAACAATTTATAATTTATAGCTGGAACACTACCGGGATGGCAATCATCGTGCGACAGACCTTGCCTTTATCGATGCCCGGTTTCCACTTCGGCATCATCTTCATCACCCTCAAAGCCTCGTTGTCGAGCAATGGATCTACCGAAGTGCTTACCTTGATATTGGCAACACTTCCATCCTTGTTTACGATAAAGGATACCACTACGGTTCCCTGAATCTTACTCTTCTGGGCAGCTACAGGGTACTTCAGGTTCTTGGTAAGCCACTGCATGAAGGCAGACCAGCCACCAGGAAACTGCGGTATCTTCTGCACGACGGTCAGTTTGATAGGAGCCTCAGCTCCCGGATTCTCAATGGGAGTTTCAGGAACCGCTTCCTTCACCTCAGATCCATCCACTACACCCGAGCCGTCGCCGATAACCAGTTCGCTGGTTGTAGAACTGATTTTCTGCGGTGCCTTCTGAGTCTGTTGCTCGGCAGCCTTCACTTCCTGGGTAATTGACTTAGAAGCAGGAGCCGAAACAGCCTCTGCACTCACCATATCTTTCTGGTCGGGACGAGCTGACATTTCCAGATCCTGTGAGAGATCTTCCATCGATTCCGACAAGTCATCATCTCCCTGCTGACCTCTCTGATATTGGAGTCCTACGAAGATGAAAGTAAAAGCCAGCAGCAACCCCAGCAGAAAAAATGTAACCCGCTTATCTTCCAGTTGTGCGCTATTTGATTTCTTAATTTCCACAATAAAAACCGTTTAAAATCGTTATTTCCTACGAAAACATTGCAAAATTACTTCTTATTATTGAAAAAAGCAGTATCTTTGCCAAAGAATTAGAAAATTTAAATGAAAAAATATGTAATTTCCGCAATATTGACGCTTTTTGCGACAATTATTGATGCTCAAGAGAGCCAAACGGGGTATAATTTCCTTCGCTTGCCGGTGAGTGCCCATGCAGCTGCTCTGGGTGGCGACAACATCACCTTGATAGAAGATGATGAGGCACTCATATTCCATAATCCGGCTCTCCTGTCATCAGTAAACGACAAGACGGTCAATCTCAATTATATGAACTATATGTCGGGGGTGAACACTGCCTCGGCTAGTTTCAACCGTATTGTCAACGACAAGGCTTCGTGGGCTGTTTCGGCTCAGCTTGTTGACTACGGCAAGATGAAAGAGACGGATGAGAACAACATCCAGATGGGTGAGTTCTCGGCAAAGGACATTGCCGTTGCGGGTTACTTCTCTTATATGCTCGGTGAAAAGTTTGCGGGTGGTATTGCCGCCAAATTCATCACTTCGTATATTGGCGATTACAATTCTATCGCTGTGGGAGTGGATCTGGGCATCAACTATTACGACCCGGAAACGGAATGGTCGGTTTCATGTGCGGCAAAGAATCTGGGTGGACAGCTGAAAGCTTACGACAATGAATATGAGAAGATGCCGATCGACCTGCAGTTGGGTGTGACGAAACGCTTCGCCAACGCACCGTTCAGGGTATCAGCCACACTGGTCAACCTGAACCATTGGGACAGCAGTCTTCGTGATCATGCCGTAGTAGGTGCCGACATTCTGCTTTCGGAGAGCCTGTGGATAGGTGCCGGCTACAACTTCCGGAGAGCCAACGAGATGAAAATCAGCACCTCAGAAGATGAGGAAAGCAGTCATGGAGCCGGTTTCTCTGTGGGTGGCGGTATCAACCTGGAGCGCTTCCATCTGAACGTTGCCTACGGCAAATATCACGTCAGTAGCAACAGTCTCATGCTGAACGTAAGTTACAGATTATAAATTATACATTAAAGTTAGTTCGAAATTATGAAGAAAATAACAATAGCAATAGACGGATACTCTTCTTGCGGTAAGAGTACGATGGCAAAGGATCTTGCCAAGGAAATAGGTTATGTTTATGTAGATACGGGCGCCATGTACCGCTCGGTAACCCTCTATGCGCTGCGTCATCAGCTCTTCGAAGCAGATGGAGCCGTAAAGACTGAAGAACTGCAGAAGGAGATGAAGAACATCAGCATCTCATTCAAGTTTAATGCAACAACCGGTCGCCCAGACTGCTATCTGAACGGCGAACTGGTAGAAAAGGAAATCCGTTCGTTAGAGGTTTCCAACCACGTTAGTCCGATTGCCGCCGTTCCTTTCGTCAGAGAGGCGCTGGTAGAACTGCAGCAGAAGATGGGCGAAGACAAGGGTATCGTGATGGATGGTCGCGATATAGGTACCACCGTGTTCCCTAATGCCGAACTGAAGATTTTCGTAACAGCCAGTTCACAGGTGAGAGCACAGCGCCGTTTCGATGAACTGAAGGAGAAAGGAATGCCAGCCGACTTCGATGCGATTCTGAAGAATGTAGAGGAGCGCGACTATATCGATAGCCACCGCGAGACTTCCCCACTCAGAAAAGCAGATGATGCCATCACGCTCGACAACAGCAACATGACCATTTCTGAACAGAAGGCATGGCTGATGGAACAATATCAAAAAGCAATAGCAGAATAAGCTACAGAGAAGAGACTGCCGGGTTATTAATGCAAAAATACGTTAAATATGCTACTTTTGCCGATAAATTTATTTTATTCGATGAAAAGATTTGGAAAAAAAAACTCCAATTTAGTATCTTTGCAACCATATTAACAAGGTAGTAATGATATAGATTATAAATTTTGAGTTAATTACTGTTTTTTGAAGGTGATAGGTCTTCGGGAGAAGATTTATCACCTGTTTTATTTTCAGACAGTTTATAAAAGATAAACCCACTTGACGTCGTGAAACACGACACCCAATGGATTAACTGATTAATAACCAATATATTAAGTTTTTCAACCAACGATAAAACTATCCTCTACCCATATACGGTGAAACACCGTACCAAGTATATCAAGTAGCTGATAATCAATATTTTAACTCTTATTACAAAAGAGCAGAGTTTTCCTTGATAATCTTATCCTTGCACTCTTCCATCAGCCACTTCGGCGTACTGGTAGCACCACAGATACCTACCGTTTCCACATCCTTGAACCAGTTCATATCTATTTCGTCAGCACTTTCTATCTGGTAGCTGTTGGCATTCACGCTCTTGCATTCCTTGAAAAGCACCTTGCCGTTCGAACTCTTTCTGCCACTCACAAAGAGGATGACATCATGCTTGCTGGCAAAGGCAGCGATGTTAGGCATGCGGTTAGCCACCTGACGGCAGATGGTATCGAAACTCTTGAAGACAGCGCCCTCAACAATATGCTCCTGGCAATATTCGATGATGCGGTGGAACTCATCGAGACTCTTGGTAGTCTGGGAGTAAAGATAGATATCTTTAGAGAAATCCAGCTGACCGGTTTCCTTCAGCTGCTTCACATCCTCAAACTTCTCTACCACGATGGCATGACTCTCCGTCTGCCCCACCAGTCCGAGCACCTCAGCATGCCCGTTCTTGCCGAAAATCACGATCTGTGCCTCCGGATTGTTGACATACTGCTTCTTGATGCGGCGCTGCAACTGGAGCACCACAGGACAGGTAGCATCGATGATTTCAATGTTATTTCGCTCAGCAAGGGCATAAGTTTCAGGCGGTTCACCATGAGCACGGAGCAAGACCTTTACGCCCTGCAGTTCCTCCATCTGCTCATGGTCTATCGTGATGAGTCCCGCTTCATGCAGGCGCTCCACCTCCATACCGTTATGCACAATATCGCCCAGGCAGTAAAGTTTACCGCCCTTAGCCAACTCCTCTTCAGCTTTCTTGATGGCAGTGGTTACGCCAAAGCAGAACCCACTGCCGTTATCTATTTCTATCTGCACGATATTCATTTTTAAATCATTGTACATAAATCTTCACCACCACCTTAGCATGGTCAGGGTCATTCGTAATTATGAGGATACGAGGGTGTCTGACACGCGATTTCTTCAAGTCGGCAGCCACAGCCGTCACCTTCATCTTAACGGTCTCTCCTGGCTGAATCTTACTCTTCTTCAGTTTCACCTGCAAGCCCATCGTAAACATCTGCATGCTGCGGATATCCAGTTCCGACTTACCCTTATTGGTAATCAGAATCTCACCCTTCAGCTTCTTCTTTCCATTGAAACTACCCAGATTGAGATCGGTGGCAGACATCTCTATCTTCGGAGCCAGTGCCTTCTTGGCTGGAGTCATGTTTTCGAAACCAGGAAGAAGAACGGCTGATACCACGATTTCCTTCTCAGGCGCAATCTTATCGCCAGGACGCTCACCGAGATAAACCGATGTCTGGTTCAAGCCCAGGTCGCGCAGTTTCTTGGAATCCAGCACGAAACTGATTTCGGCAGAATGACGCGGAGCCACCTTGGAAGGCGATACGAAAGCATGAAGATAGGATGGCAGATGCATCACTACCGGCTCCAGCACTTCGTCGGTAGGATTGAAGATATGAATGCGCTGAACCGGACGGTCGCCACGGTTCACGTCATCAAACTCCACCTCCTGGGCATCACTCTTGATGACACCCAGCATCTCATCGTAAGAACCAGCGAAATCTACTACGCTGCCCACTACCCTTCCCCTCATAGAGAGGATGAACGGCTCTTCATCCGCATTGGTATAGAGGCAAACCTGCTTGGTGAAAGTACCCATCTGCTTGGCATCGTATACCGCCTTGATGACGAAACTTTCGCCGGCAGCTATGCTCGTCTTCGGATAATCTACTTCCGTACATCCGCAGCTTTTCAATACATTGTTGATAACCAACGGCTTGTGCCCGTCATTCTTCAGCACGAATTCGGCAGTTACAGGCTTGTGGAACACCACCTGTCCGCAGTCTACCACCTCGTGCTGGGTTGTAATCTTCTGTGCTGATGCAGGCAGCGCCAACAGCGCTGAGAGCATCCATATATTCATCCGTTTCATACTATTCTATTTTAAATTATCAATCTATAAACTTTTAACTATCAATTATTAACTTTCAATTCATAGGTCTCTGTGCGGCCACTAAATTCCGGACTGTAGGTACACTCAGCGATGCAAGTTCCGCTCTGATAGTCGCCCTTTCTATCCACGTAATACTCCATTTCTACGATGTGCTTACCTTTAGATAAACGATCGAAATAGAAATTTGTTGCATGGTCTCTTGGAGAAACATAGCAGCCTATGCTCCACTGATAACCGCTCAACTGGTTAACCGGCTCCAGGCATGCCGCACGCTTATCCGTAATCTGCACAAAGTCGTAGTCGCGGTCGGCGGTGATGATGAGCGTTACCTTCACCTTCTCGCCTACCTGCGCATTGCCCTTGCTCTCAGATTCGGCTGGAACGATGACACGGCGCACCTTGATGCCCGACTCCATGGAACCGATTTCGCTGATAGGCTGCTTAAACTCTGCATAGACAGCTCCCCAGCTGGTATAATCGCTCTTTTTGTCGATGCTCAGCTTAGATGCCTTGCCCGGTCTTTCGGTCTTCACATAGCCCAAAGTAGTGGAATCCTGCGGCATCGGCAGCAGCTTGCCGTCCAGTTTCAGAACGGCATTCTCAGCCTTCCTGTTCCAGTTGCTCTCATTGCCCTTCATAAAGGCGTAGACAGCATCCACGGTGTTCACTGGCGTATCCCAAACCTGGGTGCGTTTCGACATCAGGAGCCAGCGCTGCAGTTCCTCGATGGTCTGCTTGTCGTTCGGCTTCAGCATCTGCATCGCCTCTATCACGGATACCTGGGTAGGAATCTTATAGTTTCTCCAGCTGTAGAGTGCCTTGCGGGTATCGTAGTAGCGGCCCATCTCCTCGCGGTAAACGGCATATTCGTTCACGCTCTGCAGATATTCGCCTGCCTTCTCGCGGTAAGCAGCATTCTGCTGGCTGTTTCTGGCGAGAACCACGGCAGCACGCGCCTTGCCATAGATGGAGAAATCACCCGTCATCTTCGACATCTTTTCCAGGAGATAAGCCTTGTCAGCTTCCAGATTCTGCTTCATCTTTCTGCCATCCATCGAAAGGATGTAGAGATAATGAAGCGCCTGTTCGCTAGGACTCACCTTCTGCTTTTTCTCCTCCTGCTTCTTCATTTCTCTTACTTCCTGTGCTGTCTGCCAGGAGAGATAATCGATGGCGGAAGTCAGCATCCGGGCGGTTGATTTCTGCACACCTGCGATGGCATTCAATCGAACCATCATTTCGGCTACCGATGTAGTCATATACCGGCTGCCCTTCATTCCCTTCCACCAGGAGAAGGAACCGTCAGGGTTCTGCAACTTCTTCAGCTTCTCCACCTGATTCTGCAGGCGGATGCTCTCCTGAGTGAGATTTTCCAGCGAGAGATGCTTCTGTACATGGTTTGTGATAGTATTGGCATAGATGGCAGACATCAGCGAGATGGCGTCCTCCTCATCCGGATTACTGATGGCTGGCAGCGCCTTCACCATCAGCCAACTTGGGTTATTGGTGTACTCGATGGTTACCTTTGCCTCTTCAGCGCCCTTCGCCTGCTTGCCCTCCTTGTTCAGAAAGAGTTTGCTCAGGTCGAAGTTCTGCTCACCCTTCTGATGCAGGGTGATAGGCAGGGTGTTCACCACGAGTTCACGGTTGCTCAAAATCGGCAGATAGTGCTGTTCACCATCGCTGTAGCCATTACCGGCAGCCACCACCTTATTAATATATACGCCTTCTTTCAGTCCCTGGACATCAAAGGAGATGGTAGCAGAGCCCTCGGCATCAATGCAGTAGTTCTGCGTCTTCTGCCAAACCACCTTGTTGGTCTCCGGGTCGAGAATCTGCATACGGGTGTTGCCGCTCACCTTCTTGTCGGAAGTATTGAAGAGTTTCACCACGATGGTGCTCTTATCGCCCTCACGCAGGAAGCGAGGCATGTTAGGCTGCACCATCACGGTCTTCTGAGCCACAGCCTCATCTACCAGCAAACCATTGCGCATCTCCTTGTCATGAGCCAAGCCCATGAACTTCCAGGTAGTCACGCTCTCCGGCAGGGTAAACCTGATGGCTACGTTGCCATTGTTGTCGCTCTCCAAGGCAGGATAGAAGAAGGCGGTCTCGTTCATATTCTCACGCACCTGTACCTTATCGAGGAACAGTCCTGCATCTGAGCCAGAACCGCCGGCAAACTGCGGCATCTCCTCTACTACATCAAAAACCTTGTTGGCAGATGGAGCAGCCGCTCCGACACGGGTCATTTTAGAGCTGCGAATCCAGATGCCTTTCGCTTCTTCTCGAACCACCTCGTCTTTTTGTATACGAACAGACTCAACGGTTCCGCCAGAAGAACGTTCCAACTTGCTCAGCTCCACCGCTTGCATATAAGCATAATAGCTAAAGTATTTGCCATCAAACTTATCTACATCCAGTTGTTTCTGGTCAAAATATTTAGTAGGATAAACACCCAATAAATCCATCTTATAATACCACAGATTACTCGTCCAGTAGCAACTTGGCAACCATTGGCTGAATCCGAGCGACATTTTCCAGGAATGCGGGGCTATCTGGTCGAGCGACTTGTCATAGAGTACGCTCATCAGCTGCGCCTTGGCTGGCTTGCCGTCAGGGGTGGTAATCTTCAGCGTCCACTCCTCCTTCTGTCCAGGGGTCAGACGGTTGCGGAAGGTCTTCCAGGCGATATTCAGTTTCTTCTCAGGCAAAGGACGGGCGATGCTCATCATTCGGGTATAGCACTTGCCTTGCTTCACGAAACTATAGTTCAGTACGATGCCCGACGCATATTCCTCCTTGTAGGTGAAAGGCAGGGTCACGATACTGTCGCCCAACTCCCAGGCACCCTTCTCCAGCAGTTTGTTGCCGGCGATGATGGAATATACGATGTGCGCTCCGTTCTCCGAAGAGCCCACCTGGATATAGACCGGCTTGCCATCACGAGGGAAAGTTTTCGCCGTCTGATAATACCATTCGGTAGTTGGCTCCACCGGATGGGTATCCTTCATGCTGAAGAGCGTGAACTTCTGCTGCAGGGTATCTGTTCCGCAGATTGCCTCCAACTGATGAACGCCAGATTTCCAAACGAGGGAAGAAGAGGCAGATGATGCAGAAGAAAAAGCATATTCCTTGATAGAAACCGGTACATTCGCCTCGGCATCCTTCCATTCGCCCTTATCAATTCGATATTTCAACCTACTAGAAATCGGCATACCACTGGCATTGCGGTAAGCGAAGGTCACCGTCTTCAGACTGTCTGTTTCGATACGCTTAGGAAGATTCACCGTGAGGATGGTTGGCTTGGTGCCCAGAGGCAGACTCATCACGCCCTCGTGGCTCTCACCGCTGATGTCGGTAACGATGGCTGAGACCTCGAAGTTGAAGAAACGGGCGATGCGCATGAACTCGCTCATATCAGCCTCGTCTTTTCCTGACAAGGAAGCCTCCAGCGGAATTTCCACATCGAAGGTTCCGTCCTCACGAGTCACGCAACTGTCTGTCTTTACCAACTGTCCGGCAGAGCCTGCGCCCCACCACCAAAGCTGGTTTCTGCGAGTCACCTGATACTCCACCTTGGCACCCTGCACAGGTATACCGGCATAGGTCTTTGCCGAAGCTTTCACCACCACGGTGTCGCCCCAGTTATATTTCTCATTCACCTTCGGGAAGGTAATCTCGAAGGTAGGACGCTTATACTCCTCAACTCTGAAATATTCGCTTGCTGTACCATTCACGGAGATGGAATACTGTCCTGTCTTTCCCTCCTTCGGCAATTCGAAATCTACGGAAGCCGTACCGTATTCATCGGTAGTAGCCTTCTGCTCAGCCACCTGCTTCCAGTTAGGATCTCGCAGGATAAAATTCAGTTCCATGCTCTTGCCAGGCACACTGGCATCCAAGCCCTTCTTCACGATGTAGGAAATGGCTGAGGCATGCACGGTCTGACCCGGGCGATAGATGCTGCGGTCGGTAAACAGCTGATGTTTAATCTTGTCATCCTTCCGTTCGTAATAGCGGGTGCGAGAAAGATAGATATCCTTGGCAGGCGTAAACTTGTCATTGCTGGTGGAAATCAAGACATTTCCATCCACATTCTTGAAGTAAGCCTCGCCGTTCTCATCGGTAGTCAAGCGGGCATGAACCAGTCTCTTCCACTTGCCCGTCTTCACATCATAATCCCTGTCATAGAGCATGATTTTCGCACCCGGTACAGGCTGTCCATCGGTAGCATTCACCACTACATAGCGATGTTTGTCATCAGGCAACTGCTGGATCATCACCGCCAGATTGCTGACATAGAAGAGTTCTCGCTGCGGAGCGATGCCGGTATTATCCGAAGTCACCTCCATCAGATATGCACCCAGTGGCAGATTGCCACCGATTTCGATGGAATCCTTCACCGTTTCATAATCCGGCCGACCGTAGTAGTTGCGGCTGAAATCCTTCTGATGCAGCTTCGTAGTCTTCTTCAGGAGCATCTTATAGGTAGCCTCATCCTGCGCATTATAATCGTTATCTGCCGTAATATTGAGGCGGGAGATGCTGATTTTCAGGTTCTGGAGATTACGCACATCCAGCTGCACCCAAACCTTCTCCCCAGGTCGCAACACCTGCGGCATATCCTTCACCCGGAACATCGGTTCGGTAAGTCGCTTCTGCGCATTTCTCAGTTCGTTCATTCTCGACCATTCACCCCAGCGGCTCAGCGCATAGTTGATATAGTTGAGCTTATCCTGCGGTTTGGCATCGGTAGCACCTTCCATGAAGCGGAAATGCTCCACGGCAAGTTCGCCTGCCTCCGGAATATCCTGATAAATCTGGATGAGCGAGTCGATGGTCTGCAGATACTTCGACTTCTTCACCACTCTCACGTCGTCCTGGCGGTATTTCTCGATGAGCTTATAGGCACAGAGACAAGCCGCACCCCGATTGCCCACCTTATTATAATAGGTGTACAGCTGCAGATACGCCTCCTTGCTGTCTGCCTCGAATCCGATGAGATGCAGCAGATCGTTGTTAAAGGAACTGCCATCCACGCCCTTCAGCGTCAATGGAACATACTCTGCAGATGTATGTCGGGCAAGAAGTTCAGGCTGTCCCAAGGCCTTCTTGAAGAACTCCTGGCTTTTCTTTTCGTTCATATCACGGTACACCTTGCCCAGCACGGCATATCTCACCGCCTTCAATGCGGGGTCGTTCACCTTCAGCACCTCTGCTTCCATCCGCTTCACGTTAGGCGTCAGCGAGTCAGCCGAAATCTCTTTCCAGAGTGTCATCTGTCTTATCTCAGCCGCCAGCAGCTGCCCGTAATCTTTGGCAGCCGAAGCCTTGGCGATGATTTTCTTCATCACCGCGATTTCGCTCTTAGGCTGGGCCTTCTGAGCATTGATTTCAGCTTGCTTCCACAAGTTGTCGTATGTCTGAGCCGCTACCTGCATCGTAGCAAAGAGGGCTATCAGAAGTGATAAAATGTTTCTTTTCATAAGCCAACTATATAAAATGTTAATAGAATGATGATAATCATCAAACTTTTCATTGCAAAAATACAAAAAAAAACTGTTTTCTAACCCCGAAACTTAAACTTTTTACTATCTTTGCACCAAAATAGTATATTTTACCAAGAAATAACATTAAAAAAACAATGGCAGAAAAAAAGTATGGTCATTTTGATGACGCCAATCGCGAATACGTGATTACTGACCCAAAGACCCCATGGCCTTGGATCAATTATTTGGGTAACGAGGATTTCTTCTCGCTCATCTCAAACACAGCAGGTGGTTATTCCTTCTACAAGGATGCCAAGTTCCGTCGCATCACCCGTTATCGCTACAATGGTGTGCCGATGGATAACGGCGGTCGCTATTTCTATATCAAAGATGGCGATACCGTATGGAACCCGGGATGGAAACCTTGCAAGACACCACTCGACAGCTACGAGTGCCGCCACGGCATGAACTATACCCGCATCACGGGCAGCAAGAACGGCGTGGAGGCGAGTGTGCTTTTCTTCGTACCGCTCCATACATGGGCTGAGGTGCAGAAGATGACGCTGAAGAACCAGACTGAGGAGGTGAAGACCCTCAAAGTGTTCTCCTTTGCAGAGTGGTGCCTCTGGAATGCTGCTACCGACATGGAGAACTTCCAGCGCAACTTCTCTACGGGCGAAGTAGAGGTAGAAGGTTCTACCATCTATCACAAGACCGAATATCGTGAGCGCCGCAACCACTATGCTTTCTACACAGTGAATACCGAGATTCAGGGCTACGATACCGACCGCGAGAGCTTCATCGGACTCTACAACGAGTTTGCCGAGCCTGAGGCTGTGATGGAAGGCAAGCCACGCAACAGTTTTGCCCACGGCTGGAGCCCTATCGCATCTCATTATATCGAGATTACCCTGCAGCCAGGCGAGAGCCGCGACCTCATCTTCCTGCTGGGCTATGTGGAGAACGAGCAGGACAAGAAGTTCAGCGCCAAGAAGGTAATCAACAAGGAGAAAGCTCATCAGCTTATCGCCAAGTTTGATACCACCGAAAAGGTGGATGCTGCCTTCGCAGAACTCAACAAGTACTGGGATAACCTGCTGAACATCTTCACCGTGAAGAGCGGCAACGACAAGTTAGACCGCATGGTGAACATCTGGAACCAGTATCAGTGCATGATCACCTTCTGTATGTCGCGTTCGGCAAGTTTCTTCGAGAGCGGCATCGGTCGAGGCATGGGCTTCCGCGATTCCAACCAGGACCTCGTAGGTTTCGTTCATCAGATACCTACCCGTGCCCGCCAGCGCATCATCGATATCGCCAGCACCCAGTTCCCTGACGGTGGCTGCTACCACCAGTATCAGCCGCTCACCAAACGTGGCAACAACGATATCGGTGGCGGTTTCAACGACGACCCATGCTGGCTCATCTTCGGTACCGTAGCCTATATCAAGGAGACGGGCGACTTCTCTATCCTCGCTGAGCAGGTACCTTTCGACAACCAGCCAGGCACAGAAGTAAGCCTCTTCGAGCACCTCAAGATTTCGATGAACCATGTTATCAACAACCTGGGTCCGCACAAGTTGCCACTCATCGGAAGAGCCGACTGGAACGACTGTCTGAACCTGAACTGCTTCTCCTGGGACCCTAACGAGAGTTTCCAGACCACCGAAAACAAGGGCGAAGGAAGCAAGGCAGAGAGTCTGATGATAGCCGGTCTGTTCGTGGTTACCGGCAAGGATTATGTGGCTCTGTGCAAGCAGCTTGCCAAGGAAGCTTTGGAAAGCAAGGAGGGCGAAATAGCCGGTCTTGCAGAGGAAGATTATTTGACAGAAGCCGAACGCATGCAGCAGGCTGTAGATGAGATGAACGAGGCTGTGAAGCAGCATGGATGGGACGGCGAATGGTTCCTCCGCGCTTACGATTTCTTCGGCAACAAGATTGGTAGTGATGAGAACGAGGAAGGCAAAATCTTCATCGAGAGCCAGGGCTGGTGTACGATGGCTGGTATCGGTCTGGAAGAAGGACTCTGCGATAAAGCACTGGACAGCAGTAAGAAACGACTGGAATGCGAGCACGGACTGGTGCTGAACAACCCAGCCTACACTACCTATCATGTAGAAATGGGTGAGATTTCTTCTTATCCTGAAGGTTACAAGGAGAACGCCGGTATCTTCTGCCACAACAATCCTTGGGTCATCATCGGAGAGACTGTAGCCGGTCGAGGCAACGATGCCTGGAGCCATTATACCAAGATTCTGCCTAGCTATGTAGAGGAAAAATATCAGACACTTCACAAGGTAGAGCCTTACGTAAACTGCCAGATGGTAGCCGGTAAGGATGCAGCCAAACCGGGCGAAGGAAAGAATTCCTGGCTCACCGGTACAGCGGCATGGATGTGGTATACAGTATCAGAATTCATCCTCGGCATCAAGCCAGATTATGAAGGTTTGCTCATCGATCCTTGTCTCCCAAGCACCGCTAAGGAGTATGAGGTAACCCGCAAGTTCCGCGGTGGCGAATACCATATCACAGTAAAGAATCCTAGCGGAAACCAGAAGGGCGTGAAGCAGATTACAGTGGATGGCACTCCTATCTCAGGCACCATCATTCCTTGCTCTGAAGGCAAGCATGAAGTAGTGGTTGAGATGTAAATCAGCCAGATCTCATCAAGTTACGATTTGAAAGTTCAATGTAACGAAATTCTTTTCATACCCATGCCCCCTGTTTTAGGGGGTATGGGTATCACAATAAACACTTGACGCCCTATTTTAGGGCGTCAAGTGTTTTATTTATCTGATAATCTGATACTTAACTTTTAACATAAGCACATATTCAACAGTATCAAGAGTAAGATTCAAAGTCTCTATCATTGACTCAGTTCCTCAATAACTCAGTTCCTCAGTTTTTTTCTAGGGGGTATATAGCCCTTATAGTTCAAAGTTGTTTTAAATTGTTATATATTATATATTATTATATATATAATAAACTTCTAAATAAAGACAAAAGTGAAGGGTCAGAGAAAAACTGAGGAACTGAGTTATTGAGGAACTGAGTCATTGCAGTAAAAACATCATAATCCTCGTAAACACCTGATTTACTGCTTAACTCTATACTTTAAGAGAGTAAAGCTATGAGTTGCTACCCGTAAAACTATGAGTTGTCACCCGCAAAACTATGAGTAAGGAAGTTTAACTACTTTCAATCTGAAAGCATAGTTCAAACATTTCCTTATCACGCCCCCAAACTTGGCAGTATCAGAGAAAATTCGTATCTTTGCACCGAATTCCATCCATTCCATCCATATCTACCATACCTTCCAACTCCTTCCATACCGCTCCTTCCATGCCATCCCCACAACTCCTTCCGCCCAGCTCCAGCACGCGTCTCTCCATCCGAAGTATTAAAAGGAAAAAGATAAAAAAGGTATGGCTTTTCGAGTTATTTTTTGTACTTTTGCAGCCGATAACGCATTTTGCGAACAAAACAGGATTCTTTAAAGAAAAGAAAGGAAATAACAATGAAGAAAATATTATACTTTGTGGCAGCCCTGGCTGCTACATCCTTTATCACTACGATGGGTACCAGCTGCAAGTTTGCACCCGACCAGCATGACGGCGACACGGTAGCTGCCAGCGAGTTTTACCCGATAGATACCTCTGCGGCTCATGCCAAGAAGATGGCGAAGATTGCTGCCATCAAGAACGGAAAAGACAGTGTAGGCATCTATTATGTGGGCAGCAACTCTACCAAAGACCTCATCGAGCTCGTATCCTATCCTTCACGCCGCGACACGATGATGTACAGCAAGACCCGACACATAAAGGTGAAGGGCAATGCCGACATCAACCACGTGATTCGTGTAGACTTCTATCTGCATAACGGCAAGGATTCGCTGGTGAAGTATGTTGAGGAAGTGAATTTCAAATCACTTAATAGCCTATAAACTATCAACTAATCATAGAATCCCGGCTGCTTATACTCAATGCCCAGTTCATCATCTACTGTTGCGATGACACCCTGAATCTGACCCATGGCAAACATACGGCCGAGGAGAGTGTAACCGGCATTGTGACCATGATTGCTCTCATCGAATACGCCACCAGGCTCATCAGTGAAGGTCATACCGTGGTCTACTCGCATAGGCAATCTGCGGCCGGAATTGCACTTGCCTTCCTGCTCAGCCTTCTCGAAGATGCGGCAAAGTTCAATGAGATGGCCGCGACCACCCAAGTGAGAAGCCTCTGTAAAGTTGCCGTTAGGGAAAATGTAGCAAGAGCGCAGATGAACAAAGTGAGTGCGGTCGGCAAACTGCTTCGCCATCGCCACACAGTCGTTGTGCTCGCCGGCAGAGAATGAACCTGCACAGAAAGTCAAACCATTGTGCTTGTTTGGCACTGCATCCAACATCCACTGGATATCCTCGGCACGACCGATGATTCTTGGCAAACCGAATACAGGATAAGGAGGATCGTCTGGGTGAACACACATATTGATATCGTACTCATCGCAGATAGGCATGATAGCCTCCAGCCAGTACTTCATGTTCTCCTGCAACTTCTTCTTGTCGATACCATCATAAAGCTTCAACAGGTCGCGGAACTTCTGGACAGGAGCTGAATCGCCCTCGCTGAAGTTACCCGATACGAACCCCTGGGTCTTGATGATGATGTTCTCTACCAAGGCATGATCCTGCTCTGGTGTAGAAGTCTTCTTGATTTCATCAGCCTCAGCCACGAGGTCTCTGCCCCACTTGTGCTCCTTAGAGAACTCAGCCCAATCCTCACGGGCGCCTTCACGCTGCAGGATATAGATGTCAAAGTAGGCAAACTCGCCCCAGTTCATATAGAGGTTGTTGGCTCCGTTAGGATTGTCGTGAGACAAATCGGTACGAGCCCAGTCCAAAACAGGCATAAAGTTGTAGCAGATGCATTTGATGCCTTCCTCGCCCAGGTTGCGGAGACTTTCCTTGTAAACCTCAATCTGATGATCACGGTCAGGACCGCCATATTTCAGGGTTTCAACCACAGGCAAAGACTCTACCACGCTCCATTTCATACCGTAAGACTCGATGTACTCCTTGAGTTCATGAATCTTCTCGCGTGTCCAAACCTCGCCCAGAGGAACATCGTGCAATGCGGTAACAATGCCCTCAACACCAATCTGCTTCAACTGTGCAAGCGTAATCTTATCTTTCTTGCCAAACCAGCGCCATGTTCTTTCCATATATATATTATAATGTATAAGTTTAAAAATGAATTATCTTGCAGAAACATATTTATGCAATGTCGCTCTTACGGCACCCTTGCCGGCGAAGAGTTCCTTCACCATGCCCTCAATCTGCTCACCGAAGCCAGCCTCATAGAGATCAAGACCGAACACATCCTTGCGGGAATAGAGATTCTTCAGGCAAGAGTAGTCCTGATCAGCCTTGCCTACTTCAAGAGGAGCTACGATGGCCTGCAGTTCTGCCAACAATGGGTCGGAAGATGGCTCGAATGGCTTCAGGTTATCATCCAATGCCTTGAGATAACGGGCATAACCTGCTAATACCAAAGGAATCAACACGAGATTGCTCACGTCGAGACCACGGTCGATATACTTCTTGATAGTCTCACCGAAACGGATAGAGAGCTTCTGACTGGTATCAGTAGCAATACGCTGAGGAGCATCCGGCATGAAAGGATTAGGCAGACGCTTGTTGATTACGGTGCCGATAAACTCGTATGGGTTCAATACGCCTGGGTCGGTAACCACCGGCATCGCCTCGATATAACCGATCTTCTGGATAAAGGCACGCAGGTCCTCATCCGCCATCTCGGCAGAAATCAAGGTATAGTCGAGCATGCAGCCATAGATAGACATCGCTGTATGGAGAGGGTTCAGACAGGTGGTTACCTTCATGGTCTCAACCTCATCTACAGTCTTGCGGGATGTATAGAGCGCACCGCCCAACTCCAATGGCGGACGACCGTTGGTATAAGTATCCTCGCAAACGAGATACTGCACTTCCTCGGCATTTACGAAAGGAGCGGTGAAGGTATGCTTCTCGGTGATAATCGTATTGTTATCCTCGAAACCATCCTCAGCGAGCATCGCCTGTACCTTCTCGTGTGGACGAGGAGTAATCTTATCAATCATAGACCAAGGATAGGTAATCTTGCTGCTGTCATTGATATAATCTACGAAACCAGCCTCTACGATACCATCCTGTGCCCAACGCTCAGCATAAGCCTTTACGCCAGCCTTAACATGGTCGCCGTTGTGAGAACAGTTGTCGGTAGACTGAAGAGTAAGTGGCAACTTGCCTGCCTTATAACGCTCATAGAGAAGAGCGGTAAGCTTACCCATAGCAAATACTGCATCGAGACCACGTGCCAGATCGGCATCATTGAAAGAATATCCCTTCTCGGTGATGGTGAAAGTTACCATCTGCAGACTTGGTGCCTGGAAAATCTGGACCAATCGTGCCCAGTCCTCACCAAACTGCTTATCCGCCTTGAGGCTTTCTGTGATAGAAGCGATGACCTTCTTCTCGATGGTGCCGTTGCTCTGGAGGCTGACGAGAAGAGAGAGATTATTGTAAGGGCGATAAGCCTTGTCGATAATTTCGTAGTCGAAGCTTTCTGCTACGATGACACCACGGTCGTACTTACCGGTGTTGAGCGCATCGTTGAGGATGGCTGCCGGGAACGCACGGAAGATGTTACCTGCACCAAAGTGAACCCAAGTAGGCTCGTCGTGAGTCTTCTTAGCTACGGCTGCGATGTCATACTTAGGAAGCTCATAACCCTTAGCTTCCCATTCTGCAGCATTAAAGCTGTCTGAAAGAATTTCGTTCAGTTTCATGATTAATAATTATTGATGTTGTTTTATGTAAATTTTAACCTTTTTATAAGCAATACAATGATTTCTTTTCTGTTGGGTTAGGGCAAAATTACGAATTTAATCTGAAATACCGCTCCTTTTTAGAGATTATTTTAAAATATTGAACAATAAGAAATGTTTCGGTAACAAAAAATACTTTTCGCCCTGTTTCCCTTTTTACCGGTAGTAGACTATTTATATACACTTTACAGATTATCCAGTTCCTTGATCTGCTTTTTCGGTGTCACTCCAAGTCCCTTCAGGCTCTCTACCCTTCTCATCACATTGCCGGTGCCGTCATAGAGTTGCTTCTTTGCCTTATCAAAAGTACCCGAAAGACGGGTTATCAGATCACCCACACTCATAAAGGTATCTTCGAAGCCAGCCACCTTATCATACAGGTCAGCAGCCGTCTTCACGATTTTCTCCACATTCTTGTTCTGCCGGTCATACTGCCAGAGATTATAGGCAAGCTGGAGTGCCATGAGCAGATTGCTTGGTGAGATGATAATAATCTTCTTCTGATAAGCATAACGGCTGAGATCCGGCTGCTGCTTCATCGCTGCGATATAGCTGGTCTCGTTAGGGATGAACATCAGTACGAAGCCGATGGCATCATCCACCAGTTTGGAATAGTCTTTGGCTGCCAGTTCATCGATGTGCTTTCGTACGCTCAGCGCATGTGCCTTCATCAGGCGTTCCTGTTCAGCCTCATCTTCAGCTGCCAGAGCATCGGAATAGGCGGTAAGCGAAACCTTGGAATCGATGACCACACTTCTGCCTTCCGGGAATCGGACGATGACATCCGGACGATAGTTCTTTCCCTCTTCATCTTTCGTATTCTCCTGAATGAAGAATTCCTCATCTTTACGAAGTCCGCTGTTCTCCAGGATGGTTTCCAGCACCATCTCGCCCCAGTCGCCCTGCATCTTGCTGTCGCCCTTCAATGCCTTGGTCAGGTTGGCAGCATCGGAGCCAATCTTCTCGGTCTGCTCCTTCAGGTTCAGTACAGCCTGCTGCTGTTCCTGCTGGAAGAGTTTCATCGTTGCCTCGAAGGTGTTCTGCAGTTCCTTCTTGTTCACCTCGTTCTGGGTTTTGCTCTCCTCTACCGATTTCTTGAAATCAGCAAACTGTTCCTTGATAGGTTTCAGGAGTTCATCCATCTGCAGACGGTTGGTTTCCTGCAGAGCCGACTGCTTGGCAGCCAACTGCTCAGCCGCCACCTTCTGCTGTTCTATCGTCATTCGCTGCATTTCCTGCTTCAGACTCTCGAGTTTCTGTGCCCACTGCTGGTCGCTTTCCGCTCTGAGTTTCGCCGCATACAGCCGCTCGTTCTCCATTTGAGATTTCATTGATTGAACCTCAGAAGCATGATGCTGTTTTATCTGTTCGATGTTAGCCGCCAGCACTTGAGCTTTCGCTACGAGCTGGGTTTTCTCCTCTCCCGCACTTTTTGCTTCCATCAGTTTCCCCACAAAGAATCCGATGGCAAGCCCTATGATGATTCCAATTACTATTTCCATTTATCCTTGTTTTGAATGATTCTGTAAATCTGCAAAAATTATGATTTGCAAAAGTAATCATTTCAAGACATAACACCAAACATCATGGGGGATTCTTGTAGATATTTAACTCTTCTGCATTTTAATATGCAAACAAAAAGAGCGCACCGCTATTGGCACGCTCTTTTCTTTAAATCATCTTTTAAATATACATTATCGGTTGGCAGTAGGCCACTGATAAGTATCAGTGCAATGGATATCAGCACTCTGGTCGGCAATCATCAACTTGAAATCGCCTTCCTCCAATCTCCATTTGCCATTCCAACCTACGAAGGCCAAATCGTCTGCCTTTAATTCAAATGTCATGGTCTTGGTCTCACCAGGCTGAAGTTCCACCTTGTCGAAGGCACGGAGACGACGGCCATCAGGCACAATACTAGCGATGAGATCGCTACTGAACAGGAGGACACTCTCCTTGCCTGCCACCTTTCCCGTATTCTTCACATCCACGCTCACCTTGATGATGTCGCCGTGGCGGAAATCAGACTGAGAAACCTTCAGGTTGCTATATTTGTAAGAGGTATAACTCAAACCATATCCGAAGCCCCACTGCTGGGTAATCTTCGCATTATAGTCGTAAGCACCTTCCATCGTACCCACCTCCTCACTCTTCTTGAAGTCATAGTTGGCGAGCGAATTGATTTCCTTAGGATAGGTGTAAGGCATCTTGCCACTGAAGTTTGACTTGCCCGATACCAGGTTTGACAAAGCATCGCCGCCCATGTTGCCAGGGATAAGGATGTTGATGATGCCCTGTGCCAATGGTTCGATGTCAGCGATGAGACGAGGACGACCTTCATTCAGCACCAAGATGACAGGCTTGCCTGTCTGAGCCAAAGCCTTGACCAGATTACGCTGGTTCTCTGAGAGCCAAAGGTCGGTCAGGTTGCCCGGAGTCTCTGTATAGGAGTTCTCGCCAATGCAAGCCACGATGACGTCAGCATCCTTCGCTGCAGCCACTGCCTCCTGAATCTGAGGTTCGTTCTCCTCCCAGTATTTTCCCTTCTCATTATAGGTAACACCCTGGTTCAAGATAACATTCTCCTTGCCATACTCATTACAGAATGCCTCATAGATGGTATTGTACTTGCCGGCAAACTCATCAGCACGATGACCCTGCCAGGTATAGCTCCATCCACCGTTCAGACAACGCATCTGATTAGCATTAGGACCTGTAAGGAGAATCTTCTTGCCATGCTGCAAAGGAAGGATATTACCCTCGTTCTTCAGGAGCACCATACTTTCGGTAGCTCCCTCCAAGGCGAGCTTGGCAAACTCCTCACCACCAAACTTAGGATAATTCTTCAGTTTCTGGGTTGGGTTCTTGAAGAGGTCGAGACGGTACTTCATGCGAAGCACACGGCGACAGGCATCGTCGATGCGACTCATCGGAATCTTACCTTCCTTCACCAGTTCTACAAGATAGCCACAAGCATCGCAAGAATAAGGTTCCATAATCATGTCGATACCGGCATTGATGGCGATGCGGAGCGCATCCTTCTTGTCCTTTGCCACCATCTCACGAGTATAGAGATTGTTGATGTCTGCCCAGTCGGTGATGAGCACACCATCCCATCCAGTCTCTTCCTTCAGCCATCCTGTCAGGAATTCCTTGTTGGCATGCATCGGCACACCATTGACGGAAGCGGAATTCACCATCACGGTTAAGGCTCCAGCCTGCAGACCCGCCAGGAAAGGAGCAAAGTGCTTCTCTCGCAAGTCGGCAGGAGAGATATAGGCTGGCGTACGGTCTTTACCGGTCCAAGGCACACCATAGCCCATGAAGTGCTTCATTGAAGTAGCAATGTGATACTGGTCGATGTTGTTTGGGTCCTCGCCCTGGAAACCATAGACCATCGCCTTGCCCATCTCAGAACTGAGGTAGCAATCCTCGCCAAAGTTCTCCCAGATGCGAGGCCAACGGGCATCACGACCGAGATCAACGGTAGGACTGTAAGTCCAAGGCACGCTCACCGCACGAGTCTCATAAGCGGTAGCCTCAGCCGAACGGCGAGCTATCTCACGATTAAAGGTGGCAGCCACATTGATGTTCTGCGGGAAGAGGGTTCCACCCTGTGTATAAGTAGAACCGTGGTTCTGGTCGAGACCGAAGACACAAGGGATGCCGATGCGCTTCATCGAGATCTTCTGGATTTGTGCGATATACTTCTCCCACTGCTTAGCGGTTGGTGCGCAGGTATTTGGAGCGTTGAGGATAGAGCCAATCTTATAGCGGGAAAGGATAGAATCGGTCTTGTGCTCGTCGATATAGAACACACCATTCTTGTCGTTGGCACCAAAGAGGTCGGTCACCAATTCCATCATCTGACCTATCTTTTCCTCCAAGGTGAGTTTCTTCAGAGTTTGTTCTACCTGAGCCTCAATCTTAGGGTCGCTCTTGATAACCGGAACATTGGCACTGGCTGTATAAGCCAATGCCAACAATGAAATAGATAATAAAATTTTCTTCATAAACAGTAAAGGTTTGACGCTTTATGATAAAAACGGAAATCTTTCTAATATATTATTCAATAGTTACTTTCTTTACGGTGTAACCATCACCCACAAGGAGGAAACCATCCTGCTCTGTCAAGAGTTGGATAGAGAGGTCGGTCAGTACAAACTCCCATGTAGCAGGACCATCCACCATGAAGTCGCCACGTTCTATGTCGCCCCCCTTACCAGTAAGGATGTTGTTCCACCAAGCTGTGGTAGCGGTACCCTGACCTTTTCCATCCACATAGACACGGAGGATGGTGCCAACCTTCACCTTTGAGAGGAAGGTTTCCTTCAAGGCCTCGAATGGTGTACCCCATGTCACGGCAAACTCACCTTCCCAGAGGGTAGTCTCCATAGATGGACGCGGCTCTGTAGTTACCTTGATTTTACCGCAAGGGAACTGTACACCACTGCCATCTACCAATGTAATGTCGTAATCGCCATTGGCGAGGTCGGAAGGAGCAGTAACTTTCAATGCTGTACCCTTATCGAGAACTTCGAAGGCAGCCTCCTTACCATCGATGAGTACTTTCTGAACGTGATCCACCAGGTTCTTGCAGTTGCGGATGGTTGTAGTTTCTCCCGGAGCTACCCAAAGCTCGTTGGCATTGGTACCCAAGACTGGATCATCAGCAGCAGGAGTCACGGTAACGTTCAAGGTGCGGGATGTGGTCTTGCCCTTGGTGGTGGTTGCCACAATCTTCAGTTCATGATTACCTATAGGCAAAGGTTGGTCGATAGTAGTACCTTCGGCAATCTTAGTGCCGTCGAGCAACCATGTCACAGTGGTATAGTGAACAGGAGTCACCTTGATTTCCAACTTATAATTAGTCTTGCGGTCTATCTTGGAATCAGCCAAGTCGGTGTTCAAGATACGTGGATTGTCATCTTCGCTGGCTGTGAAGTATGGTTCATCATCAGAAGAGCAAGAAGACAAGGTAGATGTACCAGCCAGTGCGAAACCCACGGCTAAGAGCATCATCATAGCCTTCAAGACTTTTCCCTTATATTGTTTCATTGTCTTATTCATAATTAATTATTCTATTCTATTGTCCTATAAGACTTAACATTTAACACTTAACATTAAACACTACTTGCTATATCCCTTTCCGAATGGAGGATTGAAGTCTGGCTGAAGGTTTACATCAGCCTTGTCCCACCAGAGGCGTTTGTGCCAATCGTCTGTACCACCCATGCGGTCGATGGCAGCCTTGTAGTTGGCATTGTTGTACTGAGCTTCCAATACAGGATACTGCAAGCGGACAGGCATTGACCAATCGGGATCCGTATAAGTGAAACCATTCTTGGTCAAGAGATCACGATTCAAGATGGCAGGATAGTCAGAGCGGCGCAAGTTAGCCCAACCCTCAGAAGGGTTCATCATGTGGAGAATCCAAGCCTGGGTGTTGATGGTCTCCTTAGGATTGTCACCCAACGGATTGCTGGCAATGAACGCATCAATCTCTTCCTTGGAAATCTTGTTGGATGTAAGATAGTAGTTGTTGAGCAACTCCATGCTGGCACGAACACCAGCCTCGTAGTGACTCTCAGCATCACCACCACCAACATTCCAATCCTTGGTTGCAGCCTCAGCCTTGAGGAACTCCACCTCAGCATAGCTCATCAAGTCGCCAGGACAAGAAGGCATCTCGAAGTCGATGTTCAGGCAAGGACGACTAGCTCGGGCTATATAATCAGAGTTGGCATAAGTGTTCTCGTCTATCTCTGCATACTTCTTCAAAGTAGGAAGGTCATCCAACGTAGCTGGATTCATCCAGTCTGTGTACCAGGCTGCACCAGGGTTGCAAGGCTCCTCACCGAGGTTCTTGCTCTTGAAGTAAGCCAGGAAATCATCGGTCAAGTCGATGTTCTGCTCCTTATCTGGCTTCACCTGACTACGCTTGATATTGTAGTAGTGACGGCAGATGCGATAGAGACGAGGGTCGTTGGTATTCTGCAACTGATAGAACAAGGTAGAGCATACCATGGTAGGCGATGTGGCATCCTGACCATAGAGAATCTCTCCCAAGGCATTGGTACGGAAATCATAATCATTGGCACCATCATAATATGTATAAGGTGCATCAGCATACTTGATATAAGCATCATCGGCTGCACTGGCGATAGCACCGGCAGCCACAGCCTTCTCAAACTCCTCCTTTGCCTTCTGTGGATTAACATCGGAAATGCGCATGGCATAGCGCATACGGAGTGCATTGGCATACTTCTTCCACTTAGCTACATCACCACCCATGCTGGTGACATCACCAGAAATGCGGTCGGTACCTGTGCCAAGCTGCTTCTCGCAAGCGTCAAGTTCCTCGAAGAACCAGCTGTAGAGTTCCTCTACGGTATCATACTTAGGGTTGGAGATACCTGAGATATAACCCAGACCTGCCTCCGAACAAGGCACGTCACCGTAGGTATCTGCCAAAACTGCCGTGAGATAGACACGATGGATACGAAGTGCCGCATTCAAGTTTGCCTTGTCAGTAGATTTGTGGATGGCATCCACAAGGTTCTTGATACTGATTTCATAATAGCGGTCCCAGACACGACGGGTCATATCATCTTCTCTGAAATTAGAACCAGCGTAATTGGATACATTATAACCACCAGCGAAATACTGTGGAAAACCCGTTATATAGTTACGGTAGGTATCCATCAGACTGAAGTCACCGTAAGTCTGCAACAAAGCTGTTGTCAACTGTGCGTTAGGGTCGAGCTCGTTCACCTTGGTCTTGTCAGTATTGATGTTACTCAAGGTATCATCAGAGCAAGAAGTCATCGCAGTGCCGGTTGCCATCAGGGCGAAAGCCATCATCAGGCTGCTCTTACCTATATATTTCTTGATTATATTGTTCATTTTCTTACCTTATTATATATTAGAACTCTTCTAAAGAAATTGATTCATTTTTTTCGGGACTAGAACTTCACGTTCACGTTCAAACCATAACTCTTGCGAGATGGCAGGGAACCATATTCCAGACCGAGACCTGAGGTGTTGTAGCTGGAGTCTGGGTCGATGTTAGGAATGTTCTTCCAAACAATGAATGGGTTACGAGCCACGAAGGATACGGTCAAGCCCTTGACATACTTGCCCAGGATGCTCTCAGGGAAGGTATAGCCGAAAGTAATCTCACGACACTTCACGTAAGAGTTGTCGTAAACGAAGGCACTCTGCACGCCTTTTGCCACATGCTTCCAGTAATCTTCAGGGTTCACGGCGATGTCGTTCTTGCGATAAGTACCGTCGCCATTGTCGATGACACCATCTACGACAAATCCCTTGCAGTTACCTGCTGCACGCCATTCGGCAAGTTCCATACCCGAAGCCTTGCGAGCCTCCTCAGAAGAGTACCACTCCTCACGGCCTGCCAATGTTCCCTTTGCCTTACCTGTTTCGTATGCAGAACGCATGGACATAGAGTAGATGTCGGCACCTACCTTCACATCGAAGGATGCAGAGAGGCGGAAGTTCTTGTAGCTGAAGGTTGAGTAGAAACCACCTGTCCAGTCCCAAGTAGAGTTGCCGATGGTCTTGATTTCCTGGTCAACCTTTGGAAGACCAGTAGCTGCATCGACAACCACCTGACCCTTGTCGTTGTAGAGGAAGTCGTGTCCACGGATAGCTCCATAGTTCTCACCTACCTTGGCACCTACAGAAACACCGCACCAGGTTGCCTTCGCCAACTCGAAGTAGTCCATGCCATCGATGAGCGACTTCACCTTGTTGGTATTCTTCGAGAAGTTGACACCCAAGTCCCAAGCGAAGTCCTTGATTTGCAAGGCACGGGCATTGAGGGCAATCTCGACACCCTGGTTCTGAATCTCACCGGCATTGATGAGGCGGTAAGCATAGCCAGAGGTGGTGGTTGAAGCCAAACTCAAAATCTGGTTCTTGGAGTTCTGGTTGTAATAGGTGGCATCCAAGCCCAAGCGTCCGTTGAGGAACTTCATCTCCAAACCTACCTCGTAAGAACCTGTCATAGTAGGCTTCAAATCCTTGTTCGGCTGTGTTGAGTTGGCTATCATACCGATGGTATAACCCGAGTAGCTGTACTTGCCCGTGGTATAGTTGAGTGCCAACAGGTATGGATCGGTATCGCTACCTACCTTTGCCCAAGATGCGCGAATCTTACCATAATTGATGAACTTCTTGTTCTTGATAAACTCAGAGAAAACCAAACTACCCGATACAGATGGATATACGTATGTATTGTTATTTGTAGGGAGCGTAGATGACTTATCGCCACGGATGGTTCCCTCCAAATAGTAAGTATGCTTGTAGCCGAGGCTCGCGCTGGCATAGAGAGAGCTGATCTGCTTCTTGTACATACTCTCACGAGTGTTCTGTTCCTGATAGTTCATGATGTTCTGGATGCCATTCATCTGCTGGTTGAGACCGACGTTGGTAGTGGTCTTGTTGTTCACCTTGAAGATGTTACCACCAGCGGTAGCGTTGACATCGAAGTCGCCCCATGAGTTGTTGTAGAGGGCAAGTATCTCGGCGTTGAGTGTGCGGTTGTTGAAGATTTGGTCGGTAAGCTTTCCGGCAGGAGTTCCTGGAGTTGTCTTGGCGATGAATTCCTGGAAGTTCATGCTGTTGATGTCGGTACCGATAGTACCCTGCAACTTGAGGTGCTTGTTGATGTTCCAGATTGCCTTACCCGTAAAACGGAACACGTCCTTGTCGGATGTATTGCTGTTCTTATAGAGATCCCAGTATGGGTTCTTGTTATACTGATCGTTACCATTCCAGTTGGAGTAGTTGCCATCGGCATCCTCATAGTGCTTCAGCCAAGCCTGGTCGTAGGTACCCGCCAGGGTCATGAGGTTCTTACCCACGTTGCTCTGAGAGTCACCAAGGGCAGGACGGTTCTTTACCTTCTCACGAGTATAGTTGGCGGTGAAGTCGAAGTCAACAGGACCTGCAGAGGTATTCACACGGAGGTTGAAGTTGTCACGGCTCATGTTGGTGTTAGGCAAGATATCCTTGTTGCGCATATCCGTAACAGAGAAACGCATACCCGTCTTACCGGAATTAACTGAGAGGATGGCAGAGTTCTGGGTGGTGAAACCTGTGCGGAAGAAATCAGAAGCATTGTTAGGATGCATCATGAATGGACGTTCTTCGCCATCGAAATATTTGAACATGAAGTCATCGGCCTTAGGTCCCCAACTTGAGTTCGTACCAGAAGTGCTGGATGTAGGAAGCTCGCCATTGTAGCCAGCACCATATATCTCCTGAATGTCGTCCCATTTAGCCAACTGGGTATCGATAGTATAAGAACCATTGTACTCCACGGAAATTCTATCCTTCTCCGCCTTCTTGGTCGTAATCAAGATAACACCATGAGAAGCACGGCTACCATAGAGGGCAGAGGCAGCAGGACCTTTCAATACGGTCATCGTCTCGATGTCGTCAGGATTGATGGCAGAGATACCATCACCGAGGTCATAACCACCACTTTCACCAGCACTGCCAAAGTTGGTATTATCCAAAGGCACACCATCCACCACGTAAAGAGGCTGGTTATTGCCTGCCATTTCTGTATTACCACGAAGAAGCACGCGGGTAGAACCTGAAGCACCGCCAGCGGTGTTCTGGACAACGAGACCAGCCACCTTACCAGAAAGAGAGTTGATGACGTTGGTTTCCTTCGCCTTGGTAAGTTCCTCACCTTTCACTTCCTCCAAGCCATAGCCGAGAGCCTTGCGGTCGCGCTTGATACCAAGGGCGGTAACAACGACCTCATTCAAGGCCTTACCATCCTCTTGCATCGTGATTTTCATGCCATTAGCAGCTTTCACGGTCATCGTCTTGTAACCGATGTAGCTCACTTCGAGCGTTGCTCCAGGCTTGCAGTTCAACGTAAAGTTACCATCTATATCGGTAACGGCACCGTTGGTTGTACCAGCCACCTTCACGCTAGCGCCAATCAAGGTTTCGCCAGTGGCATCCACCACTGTACCCTTGATGCCTTGGTTCTGCTGAACGCTCATCGCTGCATTGTTCATCTGGGCAGCGAGAATGGCAGAAGCAGGCATCCACATCAAACCTGCACCGAGCAGGCCGAGAAACATAGTTTTCTTTCTCATAATTGATATTTTTGTTTTTAGTTTAACATTATTCTTTCCCAAAGATTCCTTCGAGAATCCAAGGAGCATTCACCTTCATACTCTTGAAACGGTCGAAGATGCCATACTTCTCTGAGCCGTTGCCGAAGTGGTTGTTGTCCCAAACGAAAGTAGAGAAGCCTCGTTTGCGAGCCTCCGTAGTCAAGAACTTACAGTAGTAGGTCATGTTTTCATGCACTTTCTCTGAGTTAGACTTATAGTGATCGGTTACTCCCCACTCTCCTATTACGATACCCAGTCCTTTGTTGCTCCAGGTATTCACCGCCTTGTCGAAGAAATCCGTCATCGTCTTCTCGTTTTCTGCAGGTATCTTGCCAGCATCCTTGTAGGCATCACCCCAGTAATCGTAGGTGCAATCGCCAGCGTAGCTCCATGGCTGATAGTAGTGAAATTCCACACTCATATAGTTGTTGCCATTGCCTTCGGCATCCTTCGGAATGATGAAATCTCCATTCTCTATGCCAAACCATGGGTTACAAACATAAGTCTGTAAGATGAGGTGGCGCTTGGCATTGTTGCCGCCTGTGGCACGAACCATATCCACGAATATCTGATTGTAAGCATTCTGCACTTCGAGGTTCTCGGCAGTAGGTTTGCCCCAGTTGTCCCTGATGTGAACCTCATTGGTACCGGCGAAAGCCAAGCGACTGTCATAATTGGCAAACTCAGAGGCGATATTCATCCAGAGAAGCGCAAGCTTCTGGCAGTTTTCTTCCTTATATTGATAGGTAGGACGACCTTCGAGCCATTTTTCATGATGCACATTGATGATAACCTTCAAACCGTTGTCAAGGCACCAGCCCACCACCTCCTTGATGCGAGCAATCCAAGCCTTGTCGATGCTCATCGCCTGAGCGTTGGTAATGTGGCACTGCCAACGGATTGGAATACGGATGGCATTGAAACCTGCCTTCTTCACGGCTTGTATCACCTTCTTGGTAACAACGGGACTGCCCCAGGCTGTCTCTGCATGGATAGAACCATCAGGGTTGCCAATCTGCATCGACTCACCATCCTGTCCAGGAGCTGAGCACTCGAATGCGTTGCCAAGATTCCACCCCACAACATCTTTATTCCATTGCTGGGCAGTAGGTATGGATTCGCCTACACCTTGAGAACTGCTGGATGAGTGCAACGTACTTGCTTCGCATGAGAGACATGTGAAGACGCCTATTAAAAAGAGGCTAATTTTCAAAAAGTTCCTTTTCATTTTTATGTTTATATTGTTATTGTTTCGTTTTTTAAATAACTGTTTGACTTACTTAACAGAATCTGGTTGCAAAGATAAAGAAAAGGAACTTCCAGAGGGTTAGATAACAAACAAAAAAAGGTTTCAATTCAGACATATCGTCTAAACAGAAACCTTTTCTTTGAATTTAAAACTCTAATTTACAGATACTTACTTGGAGAAACCCCAAAGTGTTTTTTAAATACAGTACTAAAGTACTTCACATTTACAAAACCGGCTTTCACAGATACATCCAGCACACTATCCCCCTGTTTCAGGAAGATTGCAGCCTGCTCCAGACGTATCAAACGCATAAAATCCTGCGGACTTTGGCCCGTAAGAGTCTTCAGCCTACCATAGAAAAGCGTTCTGCTCATCGCCATCTCTCTACAGAGTCGGTCGATATTAAAGTCTGTGTCGCTCAGATGAGCCAACACCAAACGGGTAGCTTTATCTACAAAAGCCTGGTCTTGTGGATTCAAAACAGCTTCTGCCACATTTTCGAATGTCTGGCCTTGCTTATTCAAGACAGTATCATCCTTTTTCTCTTCAGAAGTTCCAGTAGGTTCCAAGCGTTCATAGGAAGAATCAGAACCCACAATCTGCTCGGAAGAAGCAGACTCAGAAGCAACCTCTCCTCTAACAAGAGCAAGGCTTCTGTCCATATAATACTGATTCAACCGGCGACGATTCTTCAAAATACTGGCAATCTTACTCGCAAGAATAGCAGTATCGAATGGCTTGGCTATATAGTCATCAGCACCAAGTCCGAGTCCCTCTATCATAAAGTCACGACCAGCCTTAGCAGTCAGCAGGATAACAGGCAGCCATGATGTTTCCTTATTTTCCTTGATGCTGCGACAGAACTCATCTCCGTGCATTCCCGGCATCATGACATCTGAAACAACGATATCACATATCCCGCCCTCTTTCAAATATTTCAGGGCAGCCTCTGCACTCTCCACATCAACTACTTGATAAGAATCACCAAAAGTCATTCTGATATATTTGCGAAGATCTTCATTGTCATCGACAAAAAGAAGTGTATCCATTGAAACATCAGCATCCTGCAGAACCGCAGAAGACACAGTCTGGCAAGTTTCATCATGCTTATCTTCAGCTAAAGAAGATTCAGTTACAACATTTTTCTTTTCTCCAACAAGCCGGACAGAAGAATCTGTTACATGACCTAATGGCATCTTCACACAGAAAGTAGTACCCTTTCCTTCCTCACTTACGAAACTAAGCTTTCCTCCTAATTTCTCTACAAGCTTTCGTGTAAGCATCAGTCCTAATCCACTTCCCATTTCCTGAGAATTTATCGCATTAGAAGCCCTGAAGAAGGTCTTGAAGATACTCTTAATTTCGGCCTTTGGAATACCTATACCTGTATCACATACATGAATCACAGCCATCTTACCTTCAACAGAAGCCGACAACGTAACCTTTCCACCTTGAGGTGTATATTTGATAGCATTCGAGAGAAGATTTTCCAATATCAGATCCATCATTTTGACATCAGAATGAATCTGTTGCTGCGGACACGTTTCAATACACAGTTGAATATGCTTCTCCTGAGCTGCCAATACAAACTTTTCCAACTGCACACGTAAAAGCATCGGCAATTCTATATCTTGCAGGCGAACCTGTTCGGCAGACTGCTCTATCTTTTGGAAGTCAAGCAATTCTGTAACCATCTTCAATAGTTTGTTGCCGTTACGATGCGCCATATCCAAGAATCCACGACTTTTCTCACTCAAGTTGGAATCATTAGCCAGATTATCAAGAGGAGCCAACACGAGACTCAAAGGAGTACGTATGTTATGGGCAGTATTAACGAAGAAATTGATTTTCTCATCATAATACTTTCGCTGTAAGCGCTCTTTGTAATACTGCCAGACAAAATATAAGATGGCAGCAAAAATACAGAGATAGATAATCCATGCCCACCAGGTATTCCACCAAGGCTGGGCTATATGAATCTCCAAAGTTGTTTCTCCCAATTCTCTACCATTACTTCTGCAGATAGCCTTTACATGAAGCAGATAGCTGCCCGAAGGCAAATTTACAAATCGTACCAACTGATTAGAAGATGGTTTACTCCAATTACGGTCGTATCCTTCCAAATAATATTGATATTGAATATCATACTGGTATTGATAATTGATACTCTCGAAAGAAACAACCAGCGTATTCTCATTATGGCTAAGACTCAATTTGCCTTCCTTCAACATTTCAAAGAGACATTCATTCCAGTAATCGGAACGTTCGACACCTTCAACCTCAACACTATGAATACGAAGTGGAGCGGCATAATTCAAACCTTTGGCAAACATAGGAGTCAAAGCGACAACTCCATCGTTGCTGCCAAAAAGCACCCTGCCATCTGAAGTACACGCAACAGACATTCGGTTATACTCACGTTCCATTCCCTTAAAGATGTTGAGGTTTACTATCTTCCCCTGTTTCATGAACGCCAAACCTTTATCCGTACTGATCCACAAATTGCCATTAATACCTTTTATAAGTCCATAAACAGTATTAGAAGGCAAAGCGTCCTGATTAGTATAACGCTTAAACTTCTTTGTCAGTAAATCATAATCATAGAGTCCTCCTCCATCCGTTCCAATCCAGATATGACGGGAATCCTGAAAAGCCATACTGTTGACAAACAAATTAATGTCTTTTTCGGGATACTGTTCAGGAGAAAAGAAACGACGAGGATGCAAAGGTTCGCGCTTATCAATCAAATAGCCTCCATGCGAAGTTCCTACAGCAATAAAACGCTTATCCAGTGATTCCGTGATGCATTGCACTTCGTTGACAGGCAGATAGAATACCGACTTTCCCGTTCCATTCAAATTATATTTATCTGAAGGGAAACAAGCCATATCTCCATCCAAACATCCCACCCAAATATTACCATCGCTATCAGTAAAAAGACTGAATACGTAATCACTCTTCAACATTCCTGTTTCCACAGAATAAGCAAGCATACTAGTGCCATCAGCATGAACCTGATATACGCCATTACCATAGGTACCAACCAGAATTCTGCCGTCTACAGTCTGACAAATCGTAAGCGCCACCTTATTATATAATCCATGATGCCAAAGACGAGTCTGCGCATCATAAACACTTACTCCTTTATCTGTGGCATACCATATTTTCCCATCACGGCTTTGGAAAACATCGTTCACACAATTATCTATCAGTGATTGATTGTTGAGATATTCATGTGTGATATATTCCAATGTATGTTTCATTGGTATCGCCAAATCTACTCCTCCCGAGTAAGAGCCTGTCCATAAATCGCCAAAACGATCGCAGCACAAGGTATATAATCCATTACCATTCAGTACGTTACCAGGACGTCCATCTGTATCAAGCAAGAGCTTGGTTTGTTTATTCGAACTGTCATAAGCATATATTCCTGCTCCATCTACAGCCATCAGAAGAGTCTGCTTATCATATAAAATGATTGAACGTACGGGAATTTTAGGAATGTTTTGCAAAGATTGGAAATCAGCAGATTTTATCAGCTTCCAAGTACGATCATCCATCACTTTAACTCCTTCGTGAAAAGTACCCAGCCAGATACGATGTCCCACAATATCATGATAAGAGGATACTACAGAACTGCCACTAATCTTCTTTTCTAACTTCCGGGCAGACATCGAATAGCAATAAACATCTTTAAAAGTTCCTATCAAGAGTTTCTGACCTATAAATTGGATATGATTAATATAGGTATTTTTCAATACAAACCTACCCTTAGCTGTCTCCCGAACTATCTCCTTTCCATCAGTAGCTGCTGATAAGCAATAAATGCCTCTATCCATAGCTAACCAGAAATTGCCCTTTTCGTCTACCAACAGTTCGTTCAACACGATACTTCCACCTAAAATTTTCTGAAGATTACATTTCAAAACAAATGTATCTTTCCTCTTATCATATATATACACCTTTCCCTTGTTGTCGTAGGCGTAAATCAGATGTTGCGCATCCTTAGTCAGTTTAATACTTCTACCACAAGCATCACTATACGGCATCTCTGTGTATAAAGTATAATTGGTAACTTGTTGCCCATTATATCGGTCAACTCCACGCTTAGTACTTATCCACATGGCACCATCCTCTGCCTCGACAATAGAATAAACTCGAGGGCTGGAAAGACCATTGTCTGTATTGAGATTGGAAAGCATGAACATATTTCTGGAAATATGCGCATATGCCTGAAGAGCCGATGCCAACAGCAGCAATATAATTAGAGTACAGGATTTATATCGTTTCATAATTCTTTCATTGATCTTATTTGGGGACAAAGATAATACAAAAAAATGAAAAACAAATAGAATAATGAGATAAAATGAAAAAAATCTATTATCTTTGCAAGATATTAATATAAAGATATAGACTATGATCAAAAGATTATTATCCTTTCTAGACGCATCGCCAGTGAATTTCCTGGCAGTAAAGAATATCTCCGAGGAATTGGAGAAGAACGGGTTCCGACGTATGAACCCACAGGAGCCTTTGGGCAAGATTGAAGCGGGTGAAAAGTTCTTCGTTACCAAGAACGACTCTTCCATCTACGCCTTCCAAATCGGAAAGAAACCTTTGGCAGATGCCGGTTTCCACATGATCTGCGCCCACTGCGATTCGCCTACCTTCCGCATCAAGCCAAATGCTGAGATGCTTTGCGAGGGCGGTATCGTAAAACTGAATACCGAGGTTTATGGTGGTCCAATCATGTCAACCTGGTTCGACCGTCCGCTCACCCTGGCAGGTAGAGTTATCGTGAAGGGCGAGAATGCGATGAATCCCCAGACGCTCCTTCTTCATGTGAAGCGCCCATTGCTGCAGATCAGCAATCTCGCTATCCATTTCAACCGTCAGGTGAATGATGGTGTGAAGTTAAGCAAGCAGAAGGATGTACTCCCTATCCTCGGCATCATCAATGATGAACTGGAGAAGGGTAACCTCCTGATGAATGTGATAACCGACGAACTGAATATCCTGAAAGAGGATGTTCTTGATTTCGATCTCTACCTGGCTGATGCCACTCCAGCCTGCACCTTCGGTGTACACGATGAGTTTATCTCTTCAGGCAGACTTGATGACCTGTCTATGTGCTGGGCTGGCATAGAGGCGATGATTGCATCTGATGCCAATGATACCACCCAGGTTCTCGCCATCTTCGATAATGAAGAGACGGGGTCTCAGACCAAACAGGGAGCCGGAAGTCCATTCCTTTCATATATGCTCCAACGCATCGCTCTGGCACAGAGCCATACAGAAGAGGCTTATTATCAGGCAGTAGAGCGTGCGTTCATGATTTCGGCAGATAATGCACATGCCTGGCATCCTAACTATAGCGAGAAGTTCGACCCTACGAATCATCCTAAGTTGGGCGGTGGTCCGGTCATCAAGTTCAATGCAGCCCAGAAGTATGCGAGCGATGCTGTATCAGCAGCCATCTTCGCCAACATCTGCGATGCAGCCAGTGTACCATGCCAGCGTTTCGTAAACCACAGCGATGTAGCCGGTGGCAGCACCTTGGGCAACATCCTCGCCTCTTCCATCCCATTGAAGGGTGTGGATATGGGCAATGCCATCCTCGCTATGCACAGCTGCCGCGAAACCGGTAGTGTTATCGACCACGAATATTGCGTGAAGGCTTTCACCAAGTTCTATCAGTTGTAATAAAAAACAAAGAAGGTGTGTCTGTATTTATGACACACCCTCTTTGATTTTATATATTAACCTTTTCCTTTTATCGTTCCTAATTCTTTCACATTCTTCTCAAATTCATTTCTTTCACCAATAGCTCCATTACGCAGTTTTGCCCGATAATTATATATCGTATTAACTGCATAATGTAGGAAATCTGCTATCTTCGTACTGTCATCAATACCCAGTCTTATCAAGGCGAATACCCTCACCATTGCCGGTAACTTTGTTGCATCAGTAAGATGGATTTGTGCCTCCGGCTTCAGAAGGCTATTGAGGTCTTCCACGAAATCAGGGAACAGATGCAGGAAGACCTTATCGAAATTTGCATAGAGTTCTCCCAACTCGTGTTCCTTCAGTTCACTGCTTCTCGTCATTGAATAAAGTTCCTGATATTCACAGTTCTTTACCATCTTATTGACATGGAGACGCAACTTATCCAGTTTGTCTATATAATGAGAACATGCTCCCAGGAACTGGCCTATATATTCTTCCTTCACACCATTTGACTCATTCAGTTTATCATTCGAAGTCTTCAACATTTCGTTGGTAGCAGAAAGTTTCTTATTCAGTTCCTCCAATTGTTCATTCGTTTTCTTCAGTTCATTTCTCGCTATAGTAACATATTTCTTCTGCTTATTGACATAGAAAGCCAGAACACCTAAAGAAAGAACCAGAAGGCTGACACAGATGATGGCAAAGACAAGACGCTGGTTTGCCTTCTTGAGCTGTGCCTGATAATTATGATCGATGGTACCAAGCACTGGCGAAATCTGCCAACTGCGAATACGCGTACTAAAACTCTTATTGGCATTCCAGGAGAAGTTGATATATTTATAAGAACGCTCAACATCTCCCTCCTGACTCAGAATATCGGCGAGCATCCAGAGCGAAGCCTGATCATTGATAGCACACTTCACATCACATATGGCAGATTTTAGCAACCAATATTTCTGCATTTCTTCGTTTTTCAAAGAACGGTAAATCAGATAGCGATAGTAGGCTACGATGCCGTATTCATGACTCCCCTCCTTACATAAATTCAACCGTTCATCATTCACCTTCAGTGCTTCATCCCATTTATTCTGACTGGTAAGCATCACCTCTTTACGCATGAGATAATCTTCGCTATGATGTGGAAGGATAGCAAACAAAGTATCCCGATATGCATTCTGACGACTAAAGAAATTCTGACTTAAATCAGTATCTACATGCATATTAGAAAAGCCCAACTCACCATAGACATGGTAATAGGCGATGAAATAATCTTTCCGGTTCGATTCATCCAATGTTTTTTTATCTATATGATTGAGCACCTCCAAAGCCTCAGCAAAAGCTCCGGCTGTAGAATACTGTAAAGCTAACTGACTTTTCAACCCAGCAACTTCAGCCGAAAGCCCTTCCTTCTGAGCCAACACAATGGCTTTCTGAATATAAGCCACAGCAGAATCGCTCTGGTAGGACTTATATTCAGAACAAATCTTGCGATAAGTATTGATGAGCAACTTCGGATTATTCTCCTGATGAATCAATTCCTTCAACTGAGCGATGCTACTTTCTTTCAGTTTGGTATAGTGCTGGGATTGCTCTATAGCCCGATCAAGTTGGGCATACAGTTCACTGATGCTTTCCTTTTGAGCAAAGCATGATGTAAGTGTAGCGAAACACCAGATATACAATAGAGATAATAATCTTTCTATCATTAGCTGATAATATTTTGTTGTATAGGTATCATTAGAACCAGCCCTTACTGCTGTATAGGACATTCAAGAGACAAAGGTATAGTTTTTTGGGCATATTTCCAAATTTTCTTGCATTTTTTTGATTTTCTTTTTTACGTTTGTTATTCTTACATCCTTGCACCTCCCCCCAAAAAGGCTGCCCCAAAAAGTTTGGAGCAGCCTAAAACAAAGCTTTATACCCTAAATTATTTAAACTAAAACCTAAAATGCTTATGAATATAAACCTACAACTTATTTCTTTTCTACTTTGAGAACTGCCTGGTCTACACCGGCAGTCAAGTCAACTGTAAGAACGTATGTCTCGCCATCCTTCAGTTCTACTCCATCTTTCAGGTAAACATTGCCGTTGTCGTGACCGTTACCGTCACCGATGCCGAACACCTCGCTATCAGTTGAGATGAGATGGCTGTTATCCTGACCCTTGAACTCAATACCCCAGTTTGCCTGACCGAAGAACTTGAAGTTTACGTCAGTAGCTCTGAGTTGCTTGCCTACGGTGAGTGTAACCTGATATACCTTATCCTTGATTGGAGTGAGACAGACGTCAGAGTCAACACCTGTCCACCAGCCATGATTTACAGCCTCCCAAGTTGGCTTGTTGACACCTTCATTACCGATGATCCAGAGTGCACCAGTACCATCGCCATTCAGTGACATAGGCTCACTTCCATTCATTGTCCAGATGCGGAATGACTTATGGGTGAAGTCTGCCAAAATAGTATATCTGCCGGTAATAGCCTTGAAAGTATAGCTTCCATCCTCTTCTTTCTGGAACCAGTCGCTGTCATAATACCAGTCATCTGGCAGATTATTGCCGTTGATAGTAAGGTTACAGGTAGCACCTTGCTTGATATCACCCACCCAAGTCTTGCCTGCATCAGAATCGGCAAAATCGAGGATAGTAACCGGCAATACATCGGTAGGACCAGCCGTATAGTTCTTGGCATCGAAAGTGACAACTACATCGCTCATATTCTCAGAAGTGAAGTTGAAGTTGCCTGTTTCTCCCAAACTGATATCCTTACCTGTGCTGGAACCGAAGACAAACTTTCCATCCTTCGTTGCAAAATATCCCTTGAAGGTCTTCTTACTGCTAGGAAGAACAGCCTGATAAACAAAGTCGCTTTTCTCTGTCATGTCATATTTAACACCATCAGCACTCACAAACTGCAGATTGTTGAAATGAGGGCGCTTGATATCAAACGACAAGGTCTCTGTATTCGATTTGGTTGATACATTCTGCAGAGTAAGTTGAATGTCCACCTTTCCATCAGGAACATTCTGTGCATAAGGCACTTTCAGTTTGACTGTATATTCACCAGCCTCCTTGGTACGGATGGTAGTTTCATCTACACTCTGCCCACTAAACAGGAGGTTTGCTTTCAAGGTAGAGAGAGCCACGCCTCCATCATCCTTGCAGTTTACTTTCACCTCCACTTCATCACCCATCCATACAGCTGCAGCAGGAGCCGTATAGCTCATCACTGGATTACCGGCAGGAGTAGGCGCACTGTAATCATCTTCGCCGCAAGATGCCATCAGTGGCAGGGCGAGCAACGCCATGATATAATATCTGATATGTTTCATAATGGTCGTATCTTTAATGAATCATTTACTATAGTTTATGGATTACTTATTCCACTTGCAAGAAATCACACCATTAGCAGGAACATTGCAGGTAAAATTATGAGTTCCATCACTGAGATTGATTGACTTAGCCTCATCTCCCTCGTTGATAATGACAGCAGCATAACTACCATCAGGATTAACAAACTCAGCATGTGTAATCTTGCTGTCATTAACGGTGCGGGACGTATTACCAATGCGAACCGCACCAGGAGCAACGACACTAGACATGTGGTTGATGATGTAATAATGAGAATTGTAGCTCAACTGGTTGTAGCCATTCTGATTGATATCAATAGCACCATAGCAGGTCTGGCATCCACCATCCAGGTTAGGTCCCATCTTATTGTCAAGCATCAGATTCCATACAAGCACAGCCTTGCAATACTGGTTTACCGTAGCGAGCGCCACATTCTTCATATCCGCCATCAGTCGTTTACTCAAGTCACGTCCGTTATTCCAGGTTCCGATACTGGTTTCCGAGAATATCAGTTCCTTGTCAGGACGCTGGTTGTGGATATCAGTCAACTCGCTGTTGTTGCCGCCATAATCATGATAAGCAGCACCTACAACCAGCTCTGAGCCCTCAAAGTTATCACCGATAGCATTGTAGAGTTTCACAGGATAATCTTCCTGATCGGCAATCTTGTCATAGTTGTAATTGTGATCGAAGACATAAATCTTGGTCTGCAGGTTATTCTTCTTAAACTGCGCTGCCAATTCCTTTACGAAAGGAGCCTCTTCCTGCCAAGGCATATAGAGAGATGCACAGTTTGCTTTGTTCAATGGCTCATTCTGAGGACTAACAGCATAGATATTGATACCTTTCTCCTTCATCACATTAATAAACTTCACAAAGTACTTGGCATAAACCTCGCGATAATCAGGATTGAGATGACCATCTGTCCATGAATCCTTAGGATTCTTGGTGTTTATATCTGTCACCTTCATCCATTTCGGACAAGTCCAGGGAGCTGCGATAATCTTCAGATTAGGATTGATGGCAAGAATCTCCTTCAATACCGGAATCACATAATCGTTCTCATCGCTATAGAGCGCGAAGTTGCTGATAGGGTCAGATTCGCTGCCCTTCGTGTCGCAATAGGTATACTCAGTACTTGAAAAGTCATTGCATCCCAAAGAGATACGGGCATAACTTACGCCATAACCCTCTGTGGTAGAGTAAATGCGCTTCAAGAGAGCCTGACGCGCCTCTGGAGTCATCTGCATCAGATTATAGCAGGATGAATAAGTGATGGCATAACCGAATCCATCAATCGTCTGATACTTCTTATTTAAATCGAGTTCGATGGTGGTTGGTGCCATAGATACTCCATTATACAACTTTACCTCACCCTGTGCCAATGAATAGACTCCATCGGCTGTGGTAATGAAAGTTTTGGCTGTTCCTTGTGCCGGTACTGGATTTGGTGCCTCACTAGGAGTATCAAAGTCTACAGGATCTGAGAATGAGTTACTGCTGCTGCAAGCTGTCACAGAGAAAGCTGTTGCGCAGACCAGCATCATCAGTTTATTGCTATAGTATTTCATATTCGTTTCTTCTATTATTTGTTAATAACGGTTTGAGTTGAAAGCTATCCAGGTTAGCTTAGTAACCTGGATTCTGCTCTAGATTGGTATTCTGGTCAAGAGCGGTCTGTGGAATTGGCAACAGGTATGAGTTGCCGTCAAACTGTCTTACCTGTCTGATGCGTCCGCTGTCACGGTTGTCTATTCCGTTGAGATATTGCTCCACCTTGTTGTTGCGGCAGAGGTCGAACCAGCGTTCTCCCTCAAAGGCAAGTTCCAGACGGCGCTCATGGAGAACAGCCTCTATCATAGATTCCTTGCTGCCAGTCTTGTCGGATGTCAGTTCCTTCAGTTTGGCACGCTTGCGAATCTGGTTCACGAGTTTCGCACTCTCGGCAAGATTGCCCTTATAGGCTTCTGCCTCAGCCTTCATCAGGATAATATCAGCTAAGCGAACCCAGTAAATATTATTGTATGAAGAGCGTAACTTATACATGAACGGATAGTTGGAAGCCGGATAATAGTTGCTCCAGGTACAGGCATAATATACGATAGCCTGATTCTTACGAACCTCATCACCTTCCTTGTCAAAGTCATTGATGATGTCTCGTGAAGGAGTAATCCACTTTGCCCAGGTAAAGTTATAATCCCAGTTGTCTAACTGACGGCCGTACATCCAGGTTTCCCAGTTTCCGCTACCGGTTGTCCAATGCACCTCCAGAATACCTTCTTTGGTATTGCGTTTCATGCAGTCTTTCGCAGTCTCATCATAGCCCCAAAGAGTTTCATAACTGTCTTCCAGCTCTACACCGGTTGTATTCATCACCTTGTCGGCATAAGCGATTACCTTGTCATAATCCTGCACTTCCTTTTCGGCATAAACCTTGGCAAGCATAGCCTGAGCCACGGTCTTGGTCATCTTGGTGCGGTCGGAATTGTCATTATCCGGTGCATACTGCTCAGCATCCGTCAAGTCGGCAATAATCTGCTCATAACATTCCTTCGGCGTCTTGCGAGGTGGATAATAGGTAGGATATACCTCATTGATATTCTCGGATGTAATGGTCTTGGCGATGGTCGTGATGACAGGGAAAGAACCCCACAGACGAGCCATTCGGAACATCATCAGGGCACGGAAGATTTCGCCCTGTGCCTTATAGGAATGATATTCTGCTTCTGATATCTGACCATTCTCCTTCAATTGCTCAACACCATTAATCAGCACATTTGCCTGTGCGATATCCTCCAGATAGCGGTTCCAGTCACGGCTCAATACCGAGTTGCTGGCATCGATAGAGTTGGTCTCATAAGGTACCACCTCTGCACCGGTAGTTCCGGCATAAGCATTGTCGCTATGTGAATCGCCTATCAGAAGATAGTCGAGATGGGTATGTTCCTGACGGTTGCGGAACAACTCATAAAGCGATTTGAGCTGTGCATCAGCAGCAGCTTTGTCCTTCAATACGGCTGTTGAGGTCTCTGTCTGACCGCCCTGTGTTATTTCTGATGGCTCTGATAATGGCTCGTAGTCGAGAGAGCAACTTGCCAAAGAGAACATTGCGATGCCACCGAGCGCCAATGTCTTGATTGCATGATATGTTTTCATTGTTGTCGATGTTTAGAATTCAACTTTTACACCTAATACTACACTCTTATTGAGTGGATATGTACCCCAGTCGATGCCCTGCACACTACCACTGTTGCCATACTGGTTAACCTCCGGATCCATACCTGAATAGTCGGTCAGGGTAAGCAGGTTGGTTGCTGATACGTATGGCTGCAGACGGGTCAGACCGAAGCGTGAAATCAGCTTGCGAGGCACATCGTAAGAGAGAGAAATATCCTTTACTCGGAGATAACTGCCATCTTCTACGAAGTAGGTTGAGTTGCGGATATCCCACTTAGCCTTTGGCACATCGGTAATCTGACCAGGAACTCTCCAGCGAGCAAGCACCTTGGTGCTTTGGTTCTTACCATCATACATTCCTTCGGTTTCCATACGTGAAACGTTGTAGATATCGTTGCCATAGCTTCCCTGGATAAGAATACTGAGATTCAAGCCTTTATAAGAGAAGGTATTGGTCAAACCGAAGGTGAAGTCTGGGTTCGGATCACCGATATAAGTACGGTCACTGGCTGATACCAGACCATCACCGGTCACGTCCTTATACTTCATATCACCGGTCTCGGGATCCACACCTTCTGCTACATATCCCCAGAAACTGCCCAATGGCTTACCTGGCGTATTGCGAACCACCTGTTCGTTGACGAAATCGGTGGTCGTGGCTTCATAATATACCTGAGTCAGAGACAGGCTCTCCAACTTATTCTTGTTGAATGAGATGTTGAAATCTGTATTCCACTTCAAGGCGCCTGTCAGATTCTGTGAAGAGATGGCAAACTCCCAGCCTTTGTTGATCATCGAACCGCCATTATAGGTCAGGTTACTTGCAGCAGCACTACCTGCCGGCAAGGTGATATTCATCAACATATCCTTGGTCTTCTTATAATAGTAATCAGCATAGAAGGTGAGGCGGTTGCCCAGTACGGTCAAGTCGAGACCGATATTGGTCTGGGTTGTTGTTTCCCAAGTCAACTCAGGATTGCTCAGGTTGCCCTGTGAGAAAGTAGGAGTAGCATTGGCATCATTTCCCTCGCCAAACCACTGCACACGATTGATGTTGTATCTTGCCAGATAGCTGTAATCGCCCAGACCGCTCTGGTTACCGGTCTGTCCCCAGCCTCCACGAATCTTCAAGTCGTCAATCCACTTGATATCTTTCATGAATTTCTCATTGCTTACGCGCCAGGCACCAGAGAATGATGGGAAGTAACCCCAACGGTGATGTGGTGCCAACTTGGAAGAACCATCGGCACGCATATTGGCGGTTACCATATAGGTATCATTCCAGTTGTACTGCAAACGGGCGAAAGTAGAGAGAATAGCCCAATCAGAAGCTGACGAACCGGTTCCTGTCCAGGAAATCTTGTTGGCTGCATTCAAGGTTGGGAACAGATCATTGGCATAGTTGCTACCATTGATATAGTTCTGGCTCCACTTGCTCTGTGTCCAGGAACTACCAGCCATCGCATCCAGACTGTGCTTTCCGAATGCCTTCTTATAGTTTAATACATTGTCCCATACGATAACGCTGCTGATGTTTCTACCATCATATCCTGTACCGAATTCCTGACGGCCGATGGTGGTAGATATCGGGTCAAGGAAGTTGGTGATAGTTCCTTGTGTACGGTCAAACGAGAGAGATGTGTTATAAGTCAGTTCAGGTATAAAGGTGACAGTAGCCTTTCCGGTTGCAAGCAATCGGTTGTAGGCAGACTTATTATTCTGAGTACGGGCGATATTCTCTGCTGGCGAGGTAATGTTCACGCCATAGAAGTTGTTGTAGAACTGGCTAGGATTCTCCGGGTTCCATACCGGTGCATAGGTTGGCGTATTGACGATAGCGGTTACTACGCCGCCTCGGTTAGAACCGGCACCCGAAATGATACCTGTACCCTTGTTGGTATAATCAGAATAAGTTACACTGGCATTGAGTCGCAACCACTTACGTATATCGTTCTCTACAGATGCTCGGAAGTTGTAACGCTGATAGCTTGACTTCTTGATGACGCCATTTTCGCCTGTATAGCCACCCGAGATAAAGTATCTCAGTTTATCGGTACCATTGGTGATAGAGAGCTGATAATCCTGTACATTACCCGTACGGAACACCTCGTCTTTCCAGTCGGTCTGGTCTTTCAAGCCTTCTGGCAGTTTCACCAGACCTATCTCATCCATAAGTTCCTTATACTGAGCCGCATTGAGAGATTCCTGGTTGTCACGTACAGTATTAAATGCATAATGTGCATTCAGAGATACCTTGGCTACGCCAGCCTTACCCTGCTTTGTACCTATAATAATGACACCATTGGCTGCACGTGATCCATAGATTGCAGCTGAAGAGGCATCCTTCAACACCTGGATATTATCAATATCATCAGCTGCCAGGAAGTCGATATTGGTCATTGGCACACCATCTACTACATAGAGCGGATCATTACTACCATTTAAAGAGGTGGTACCACGCACACGTATGGTTGGTGAAGCACCTGGCTGACCGTTGGCTTGCGAAATCTGCAAACCGGCTGCCTTTCCCTGCATACCTGCTGCGGCAGATACGATAGGACGAGTATCAAGGTCTTTGGCTGACACACTGGATACGGCAGTAGTTACATCCTTACGCTTGACAGAGCCATAACCGATAGCCACCACTTCGTTGAGCATATTAGACTCCTCTTCGAGCATAATCTGTACGCCGTTAGAAGCTTTCACTTCCTTATTCTTATAACCTATATAAGAAATTTTGAGTCTGGCACCTGGCTGTACTTCGATGGTGAAGTGACCATCCAGGTCTGTAGCAACACCATTTTTGGTGCCATTCTCCAGAACCGAAGCTCCGATAACGGGTTCATTGGTATTGTCGATTACAGTACCCGTAATCTTCACCTTCTGTCCCCAAGCTGTCGCCGAGACCATTAGGACGAGTGCTGAGGCTGCTAGTCCTCTCAACACCGCATTACTTTTTGATTTTCTCATAATTTAAACTTTAGTTATTCTCATTTATGTTTAAAATTGTTGTCTGATAGTCGGGAACCCATCCATGATTGGTTTCCGTTTGCAAAAGTATATAAAATGTCTGATATTTGTTGGTTGATTAAATAATTAAGTGGTAAAAATGACCACCTGTTTTTATAATTGCATTTGATTATCAGGACTTTACATTTTTCATAGTTCTAAAAATAAGTGGTAGATTTATAATGGTAAAAGGTACAATTATAGAAGAAAAAAACTGTTTTCTGATGATTCAGCCAGAAAATTTATGCAGGCAATTCAACAAATGAGTTGTAATATAAACAATCCCGATTTATCTCTTCACTCTTCACCTTCTCGCCCGTAACCCCTCTGTTTATCGGGGTTTCGGGAGGTGAAGAGTTTTCTTTATCTCTTCACCCACTCTTCACCCCTTTTCACCCATATAGAAATATACTATACGCAATATGGGAAGAAAAAAAGAGGAAAAAGCCCACGAAGCGTAATAGCTCCGGGGGCTTTTTGTTCAGCAGCAAACGCCAGCATATAACTTATCTATAGGGAATATCAAATCCCAATTTTTTCCCCAAACGATATTTCCAAACTCTATCTTGAACTTTTTGAATTTGTTTTCATTCAAGTAAGAGTTATATTGCGGATGTGGGTGATTTCTAATAAAAGCCCCAACATCTATCGTCTTAACAGTGTCATCATTAAAGTGTAATTCAACTTTTAATGGTGCCACATATCTTGCAGAAACAATACTTAAGTTCATAATTTCTTCGTTATTTTTGTTGAACGTATTCTTTTCTTATAAATAAAGAAGTTTACCCATTTATCAACTATATTCTTATAGTACTTCTTCACAAAGGCCTCTGCTGTAGCAGCATCCTTCTCACTTAAAGGTGGTATCTTGCTAGAAGTTCTTCTGTGAATTTCAACAAGTTCACCATTTTCTAATATTATCTCGAAAATAGCTTCATGTTCATCCTTCATTACATGAACGTGTATCGGTTCATGCTCATTCGAATAGAACAGAAAGATAAATCCGAAGTATTCAAATATCTTTGGCATCGCAACCTCCTTTTTTAACCTATCTTGATTGCAAAGTTACGACTTTATTTTGAAAGTACAAAGAAAACAGGAGAAAAGTTTCGGAAAAAATGTTGTGGATGTTCATGAACTTACCTATCAACATGATACCTAGAAAGCAGAAACAGCCCCCGAAGCGTAATAGCTCCGGGGCTTTTTATTTTGCTCCCAGACATCAAATGTGATGCCTGGGGGACGATAGAGTAACAGGGGATAGTCGGCCCATGGGAGTTCCATTTCCATGACGCTAACCACTGGCTTGATAAAATTTTACACCATGTTTTGTTACTATATTTTACCAAGAAATTATTGAATACTGATTGGCATCAGACTGACCACCAGACACACGAACGTGATAAACACTACGCCGAGAATGAGGCAGATATAGAAACGCCCTCTCCTGATGAAATCACCCAGGCTGAAATGATACATCGGGTGATCATCAAGATAGGTCCTGTATTCCCTCACCATGACATTAATCATGATGCCAACATAAATGAGGAGAAACAAAGCTACTATCAGGATAGCCTGTTCTTCTTAGGCAAATGAATCTGTTATACTTTTCATGGTGCAAATATAGTGTTTTTCTTTGAAACAAGGTGTCGCATTTCCCCCACAATGGTGTCGCATTCCTACAAAAAAGGTGTCTCCTTCGTGGGGGAAGGAGACACCTAGTACATACTTTTTATAACCAGCCATCGTGACACTTCATATCGCCGGTTCATCCACTTCATGTGCAGACGGGTAATACCCAGGTTGAGGATATTGACGAGCATAAATAGGAAACAGGTGAACTGCAATAAATATAATGTATCCATTTCGTTCTTATTTTTGTATTTGGCATCTGCCAAGATTACAGTTTAATCGTCTTAATATGCATGCAAAAGTACATTTTTTATTTTGAAATGAGGGTAGAAAAAGGAAAAAGTGATTTTTAAAAAGAAAAAAATGGTTTTATTTATCGGGGACAGCTGACGAGTGAAACAAGAACAGCAGACTGGAGAAACTAGAACAGCAGACTAGCGGTAGGAAGAACAGTGGGCTGTCTGAGCCAAACAGCGAACGAAAACCGGTTTGCCAGGTTTTTAAATAACCGAAATATAACACCGTTTACGGCTGATATCAGAAAAGAAGAAAAATTGATTTTACTCTTTACCCAATCGCTTGGAATGCCTTTATATAAAGGGGATTCGAGCTATCGGATGAAGAGTTTTGGACTATTCCATTGCCTCATATCCTTTGTTCTGAACCAACTTGCCATTGAAGGCAAGGCTTCGCTGAGGTATCGGGAAGACGATGGAAGAGGACGAGAGAGCGGACTGAACAGAACGGCGAAGATGCGAGGACTTGAGGAACTTGCCGAAACGGATAAGGTCCTGACGGTGACAAGTCTCGCCCGCCAGCACAACCTGACGGTCTTCCAGAATATTGGCAAGCGAAGACTTGCGCGCAGGCAAACCGGCATGCGCACGAACCATATTATACTCTGCCCTGCCATCCCCATCGTTGCGCTCCATCGCCTCAGCCTTCATCAGCAAAACATCAGCATAACGGAAACGGAAAAGAGGTTTGGCTGGTCGGGAATGCAGAACAGAATCAGCCTCATCCATCACCAGCGCATCCTTCGGCATCAGATAACGCGCAGAACTGTTGAAGATTTCATCCTCCTCTAAACTGCAGCCTTCATCAGCCAATCTGTTGCAATAGAAGATACAGGTTTCCCAAGCATTCAATATTCTGCTGCGGTTCTCACTCGCCTTGCCGCCCGTAATGAGCGAGGCGCCATCGGCAGTACGCACCATAAATTCCAGGTCCCTACCCTTCGGACGCTTCCTGTAACCCTGCGCCCAATCGTTATACATATAGATTTCAGCATTCAGCGCCAGTTTAGCCAGCAGGAAGTTGACCACAGGCTGCGTGATGCGTCCATAATGAGAGCCTTCCTCCAAACTGGACGTCTGAGGAAGATAAGGCAACACCTGCTGCAATTCGCTGAAGATGAAATGGAAGATTTCGCTCCGTTCGCTCTGAGCCGACAGCTTTTCATCGGTAACAGAAGAGCCCGATGCCGGTTCATAGATGAGTGATTCTGCCGCAGACAGGAGTACCGGAATCCTGCCATACAAATCCATCGCCTCATAATACATCATGGCTCTGATGGCACGCACCTCAGCCTTGAACTGCGCCTTCCGGTTATCGGTAAGCCGTACTGACTGTAAATCTATCATATCCAGCGACTTGTTGCACATGCCGATAGCCCGATAAAGATATTGCCAGGAAGAATAAAGCTGTTCATCATCAGGAGAAAGAGAAAGCAGACTGTCCAGACGCTGAATATCGCAGATGCCTTCCCCATCTATCGTTCCACCCATAAAATCATACAAAGGAGCTATGGTCGTATCAAATATTTCAGACGCAGAACCATTGCTGCCACCCCCATCGAGCTGATCCTTAGGATGCTCATTCAAGCACGATGAGAATGCCAACAGGGTCAGGAAAGAGATGACCCACGTGAACAAATGTGAAATATATCGTCTCATAACCATATCACATGAAGTTTAGGTTTCAAACTGTCAAGACTGCGAATAACAGCAATCCGACTGCAAATATAAGAAAAAAGAATGATAAAAGGACACAAATATAGTAAAAATCTACGTAAATTTTGCGGGATTAAAATTTATTTGTACCTTTGCACCCGGTTAGCAGAGAGCTAACTAAGGGGTGCTACCGCCGGAAAAGAGAAAAAAGCGGATGCTGAGAATATACCCATCGACCTGAACCTGGTAATGCTGGCGTAGGAAAATAAGGCACATTCCCCCCTTATATGATGTTTTTAATTTAAATAAATGAAAAGATTCAACGGGATCGCACTCAGTGTAGCGTTTTGCTCTTTGGCAAGCCAGGCTGCACTGGCACAGACAAAAATCGACACCTTGAAGGTGCAGAATTTGAATGAAGTGATTGTAAAAGGCGTACGTGCCGCAAAGGAAGCTCCATACGCCGTGGCTAACATCAGGAAATCAGAACTCAAACAATTCTCTTGCTCAGGTCAGGAATTGCCATTTCTCCTTTCTCGTACACCGGGCATCCTCGCCTGGAGTGAGAACGGTATCGGCACCGGTACTACCTATATGCGCATTCGTGGCGCTGCCGGAAGCCGCATCAATGTAACACTCGACGGAGTGGCTCTCAACTCACCGGAAGACCAGACCGTTTTCTGGGCTAACATGAACAGTTATTCTTCGCTCCTGGGCAGCATCCAGGTACAGCGCGGCGTAGGTTCTTCTACCAATGGCGACGGTGCCTTCGGTGGAAGCATCTCTATGGCTACAGCTGCTCCTTCGCTCACCCCTACTGCAGAAGTTACCGGTTCTTTCGGTTCTTACAATACCTATCATACAGGCGCCAGCTTCTCTACAGGTCTGCTCGGCAAGCATCTGATTTTTGACGGTGCTTATCACGAGACAGCTACCGACGGTTATGTAGACGGCACAGCAGGCCGCTCAGGTTCTTACTATGGCGGACTGACCTGGCTGGGCGATAACTTCAAGATAAGCTACAAGAACATCGGCAACTTCGAGAAGACCGGTCAGGCTTGGAACGGTGTGCTGGGCGGAGATTACAACTCTAACTTCACCCTCCTTGATGATGGCATCCGCACTTATAAAGATATGTATAAGGCAGGTCTGGATAAGTTTAACGTGCTGACAGGCGATATGGTTCGCAACGGCAAGGGCGATTATACCATCACTCCTTATACCCTGCGCGACGGAAGCAAATGGGACAAGACTACTGATAACTTCTATCAGAACCACAACATCCTTTCGGCTACCTGGACACCAAGCAGCCACTGGAGCCACAGCCTCTCACTGCATTATACCTATGGCTACGGCTACTACAAGGAGTTTAAGAACAACGCCAAGTTTGCCAAGTTCGGACTCATCTACATGGATGCAGAGGGCAACAAGGTTAAGAAGTCAGACTTCATCCGCAAGAAGGGACTCACCCAGCATACCTACGGCATGGTATACAATACCAACTACAAGGATGAGCACTGGGATGTTATCGGCGGATTGAACCTGCAGCAGTTCCGCAGCAACCACTGGGGATACCTTACTTATATCGCCAACCAGGATGCCGAGAAGAAGTTCTTCGGCAGCAACGGCCAGTATAAGTACTATGATTCTGATGCCCACAAGTATGACTACAGCGCCTTCGTCAAGGCAAGCTATCGCTTTGCAGACTACTGGAATGCCTTCGCTGACCTGCAGTATCGCCGTGTAGAATACAAGACCGACGGTATCAACGATAAATTTATCGCCCAGGCAGATGGCAGCTACAAGAACCAGGAGCTGAACATCAACGAGAAGTACAACTTCTTCAATCCTAAGGCAGGTATCAGCTTCAACAAGGATGGCCACAAGGCATACGCATCTGTAGCCTACAGCAACCGCGAGCCAGAGCGCAACAACTTTACCGACAACTTCAACTATCCATTCCCTAAAGAGGAGAAGTTGCTCGATGTAGAGTTCGGCTATCAGTATCAGGGCGATAACTGGCATGCAGGCGCCAACTTCTACTATATGGATTATGACAACCAGCTGGCTCAGACCGGACAGTTGAGTGACATCGGCGAGGCGCTGACCACCAACATCAAGGATTCTTACCGTATGGGCGTAGAGCTGACAGCCGGCTGGGCACCATTGTCATGGTTGTCTGTAGAAGGAAATGCCGCTTTGAGCAAGAACAAGATTAAGGACTTTGATGAGTATGTAAGCAACTGGGAAGATGATAAGAAGCCAGGCGTAGTACATTACGACAACTCAACCCTGTCTTATTCTCCATCAGCTATCCTGAACGGATTCATCGATATCCACTATGCCGGTTTCTCAGCTACCTGGCACACCAACTTTGTAAGTCGCCAGTATATTACCAATACAGAAGACCGCGACTTCTCACTGCCATGCTATTCACAGAGCGACCTGAGCCTGAACTACAGTGCTAAGGTAACCAAGGCACTCGGCATCAAGGAGATAAGCTTCGGTGTAGACATCAACAATATCTTCAACCGCCACTATGCAGCCAGCGCATTCACCTGGGGCAATGCTATCGGTTACGGATATACATTGGACAACCGATTCAAGCAGATAGCCTACATCCCGATGGCAGATACCACCTGGATGACGCATCTTACATTGAAGTTCTAATCAGAAATCATCATGATGGATTATATTGCATCACATGGTTTAGACATCTTTACCACGGTACTCGGACTGGTTTATATCCTGTTGGAGTACCGTGCCAGTATCTGGCTTTGGCTGGTAGGCATCATCATGCCTGCCCTGGACGTATGGCTCTATTGGAGTCATGGTCTTTACGGCGATGCGGGTATGGCGGTCTACTATACGATAGCCGGTATATATGGTTATGCCGTATGGAAATATGGCAAGAAGCACAACCAGAAGGAGAAAGAAGAACTTCCGATTACCTATATGAAGAAGTCGCTCTATCTGCCTACTCTTCTGTTCTTCCTGGCAGCCTGGGGCATCACCTATTATATACTGATAACTTTCACCAACTCTACGGTTCCTCTGCAAGACAGTTTCACCAATGCCCTGAGCTTTGTGGGTCTCTGGGCGCTGGCACGCAAATATATCGAGCAGTGGTTCTTCTGGATTATCGTAGATGCCGTTTGTTTCTATCTCTATATCATCAAAGGCATCCCATTCAAGGCAGGACTTTACGGTCTCTACGTCATCATCGCCGTAGCCGGATACTTTAAATGGAAGAAGATGATGATAAAAAAGAGTTGATAGTTAATAGTTCAGATATTATAGACGGAAAAAGGAAGCCAAGGCAAAAACAAACTTGCCAGGCTTCCTTTATTTCATTTATATAAACAAGAACCACTATACCAAGGTTCCGCGCTTAAACTTATCCTATCAGCGAAAAGCACATCCTTTATGCCCTTTTCACCTTTAATCCGTTTTCGATACTAACCAGTTCATCACTGAATCCAGCATCAATCTTCAGTCTTTCTTCCACTTTTGAACAACTGTGGATAACTGTGCTATGATCACGATTACCAACGAGTTTGCCGATTCTCGAAGCAGGCATTTTGGTATATTTCTGTGCCAGATACATCGTTACCTGTCTTGCCACGACATAATCACGCTTACGGCTCTTGCTGTTCACGGCAGTAACCGTCACATTATAATGATGGCAAACCGTTTCAACAATATCATCGATGGTGAGCGGCTTATCATCCACCTTCACCGCACGCTTGATGACGCGTTCGGCAAGACGGATATCAATGCTGCTGTTATAAACAATGCTGTAAGCCAGAAGACCATTGATGGCTCCCTGCAAATCGCGCACACTTCCGTTACAGGTCTGGGCGATGAAAGAGATGACATCTACCGGAATCTTCAAACCGTCACGACGAATCTTATTGCTCAGGATATCCACACACAACTGGATATTCGGCTTCTCCAACTCGCAGACCAGACCGCAAGAGAAACGGGTGAGCAGACGGTCTGGCATATCCTTCAACTCTACCGGAGGGCGGTCGCACGCCAGGATAATACGCTTTCCGTTGCGGAAGAGGTGGTTGAAGATATGGAAGAAGGTATTCAATGTCTTCGCCTTACCAGCCCACTCCTGGATATCATCCACAATCAGCATATCGATAGACTGATAGAAGTTGATGAAATCATTGCTCGCATTATGGAGCACGGCATCGGTATACTGGGTCTGGAAAAGACGGGCACTCACATAGAGCACACGCTTCTGAGGATACATCTGCTTCGCTTTCAGACCGATGGCATTCACCAGATGCGTCTTACCGCTACCCGAAGGTCCGTAAATGAACATTGGGTTAAACTGGGTGGTATTGGGATGCTCGGCAATAGACAATCCTACGGAACGAGGCAGCTTATTGCTGTCACCCTCCATATAATTGTTGAAAGTAAGCTTCGGGTCTAACTGCGTATCAATGTCTTCCTGCTGCTGGGGAGCGGCAGGCTGGGCAGCTGCCTGCTGGGCACACTCACGAGTTTGCTTTGCCATATCAGCATCGTCTGGATCTGCCTCAATATCTTGAGAAAGCTTATGCTCCTTATCGGTTACAACACGATAAGTGAGACGGATTCCTTCACCAAAATTACGATGCAGCACCTTACTTAACAAGTCAACAAAGTTCTGTTCCAAGTACTCGTATACGAACGGACTCGGAACCTGCACCAACAAAGTCTTTGTCGACGGCTTGTACGATTCAAAGACGATTGGCTTGAACCATGTGTTATATTGCTGCTCTGTTACACTGTCCTTTATGAGCAAAAGACTGTTGTCCCAGAGGGCTTTTGGACTTGCTAACATTGATTACTTATATTATTAATACTTTAATTCACAAATGACGGGACGCACCAAAAGATGCGAAATCACGTGCAAAGTTACAAAAAAAATAGGAGAAATGCAAATCCCCTTATTTAAAATATTTTAATAGATAGTCTTTAAACTACTGAATACCAAACACTTGTCTAAAATACAAATATAGCAGACTGAAATTCAGTGAAACAATAATGTAACGTCCCCGAAACGGCTAACAAACAAACAGTTTACGAGTCATTTCGGGGCGTGAAACATACCGAATCTTATTTAGACTAAATTTATTTAGCTCAAACTCTTTTTACTTGTCTTTTCTGCCGAAAACAGAGAAATGGACATAGCGTTTCGGATGTGCCTTCAAGTCGATAACCAGAGAGTCGGCATGACTCATGGTTGACGTCAGATTGTCGTACAGTTTGGTATCGTTCATCAGCAATCCGAGGCTGCCCTGGTTGCTGTTCAGCTTCTCAGTAAACTGATGAGCACTCTCCAAAGTCTGGTTCACCTTGTTCAAAGTGCCCTGCACATCAAGACTGGCCAGATTAGCTGTAAGGCGGTTGGTATTATCCAGCACGCCATTTGCCTTTCCAATCATACCCGGAACCTGTTTGTTGAGTCCTGCCATCAGGGTATTCAGTTCACGTGTAGAAACGGTGAGGTTGCTTGTGATGGTTTCCACATTATGCAGCGAAGCAGCCAGAGCCGGGTCAGCCAGCAGCGCATTCACGCTGGTAAGGATAGAATCCAACTTAGGCAACATCTTTTCCACTACCGGAACCAGGTTGGCAGCCTTATCCATCATGCCTCCGTTTACAGCACCCGGAATGATACCTCCCGGTTCTACTCTTTCGCGCGGATTGTTTGCCAGAAGCAGATTCACCTGCAGGTTACCCATCAAGTCTTTTACTATTTCGGCTTTACTGCCCTGCGGGATTCTCAAATCCTTGATAATATCCACCTTTACTTTGATAGGACCATTCTCCTTGTAATCATATTCCAAACCATCCACGATACCTACCTTATAACCATCCGCATAAATAGGCGTAGAGGCACCCAGTCCCTGGATGTCATCAAACGTCATATAGTAGGCGTTGTTGGTAGAGAACAGATTCATGCCTTTCAGAAAATTGATTCCGAAATACATAATCAAAATACCGACAATAGCTACAAGAGCTATCTTGATTTCTTTTGTTAGCTTCATATTTATCTCTTTATATATTCGTGCTTATATCTTATCCTTACTCAGGTCAATCAGCGGTTTCTGTTCTGTTTGAACTCACGTATAGCCTGATTCACATCATATTTCTTTCCATTCTTGAAAGCTATGATGAAAGCTTCCGGGAACTTCTCGGCAAGCGTCTTGCGCAAGCGGAAAATCTCATTATAGTTGGTAGAAGCTCCCATCGTATATTTCACCATATTGCCTTCCTGATAACTGTCATAACCGGTTTCGCCCTTAAAATGGGCATCGCCCTTGCGGAGCGTGCGGTTGCTGACAAATATCTGAAGTTTGAAGACAGGCGCATCGGCTACATTGGCTTTCTGCTGTGCCGGCTTGTTCTGAGCTACAGTTCTGTTCTGCTGCGTCTGTCTGCTCTGCTGCGTCTGTCTGCTCTGCTGAGCCGGCTTATCCTGCGGGTTCTGTCTTCTGTTCTGCTGAACCGTTTTAGCCTTTGTTGCTCTGGTTTCCACCTGCTTCACCGTTCTTCTCGGCGCAGTATCCGCCTCCTCAGCACGGCGCTCGTCCTTCTCCTGTTTCGTATCAGAAACTATCTTGGCAACCGGCACCGATTCTGTATCCGCAGCTCGATAAGGAACCGAGATGGATTTATCGTATTTATTGCGATATTGCGCAAAACCTTCGTAGATGCCTCGGGCGATATCATCCACCCTGCTGGCATCGTTGAGCAGTCTTTCTTCATCGGCAGTAGTGATGAAACCGAGCTCTATCAGACAGCTAGGCATCGAGGTTTCTCTGAGAACCAGGAATCCTGCCTGATGCACACCCTTATCCGGACGGTTGGCACCGGAACATACCTTTCGCTGGATATTGCACGCCAGTTCTACGCTTCTCTCCATATTCTTACCCTGTATAAACTCGAAGATGATGTAACTCTCAGAAGATCGCGGGTCGAAACCCTGATAGGTATGCTGATAGCCCTTCTCCATCGAGATAACGGAGTTCTCTCGCATAGCCACATCGAGATTATCCTTGGCACGGTGCATACCGAGCGTATAGGTTTCAAAACCGCGGGCTATCTTACCGGCTGGCAGCGCATTGGTATGTACCGAGATAAACAGGTCGGCATTGGCGCGGTTAGCAATGTTGGCACGCTGTTTCAGAGGAATAAAGACATCCGTCTTGCGGGTATAGATGACTCTCACATCCGGCATATTGCGCTCAACATATTTGCCAAACTGCAATGCCACAGAGAGATTGATATTCTTTTCTTTGGAAATAGCACCACGTGCGCCCACATCATGACCACCATGACCTGGGTCGATAACGAGCGTGAAACGGCGGTTGGAGCCTGTCGCTGTCAGCACCAACATACACAATAGGGTCAATATGAGTGTTATTTTCTTCAACATATCTTTCTGATGATTTTGCAAAATTACTACTTTTGTATCAGAAAACCTAAATCTACTATAAAGTTTTATCATTTGTTAATACAACTTCTACCCCTGCGCCGTCACAATCTGCTCCAAAAGGAGGATTAACTTTGGTAATAGCGAGTTGTATTTTCTGAATAGTCGGATATTCTGCAAAGAGTCGCTTTCCTATCCTTCCGGCTACATGTTCCAGCAGTTTGCTAGGTATCTCCATCTCCTGTTTCACGAGTTCATAGAGTTCTGCATAGTTGAGGGTTCCAGCCAGTTCATCGGTTTCCATGGCTCTGGAGAAATCATAGCTCACATCCAGATTCACCACATAATCGTTGCCCACCTGGGTTTCCTGTAACAGAACGCCGTGATATGCATGGAAACGGACATTCTTCAAGTATATCTTACTACAGAAAAGCATAGTTTATATCAGTTTCTATCTTGGGGATTAGGATTCGGAATCGCTATCATCGTAAAGTTTCATCAGGCTACCATCCTTCAGATATCTCTTCAGGGCTGTCACAACACCTTTCTTCCAGGTATTGATGTTATCTGAAGTAAGCTGGAGCTGATAAACGAGTTTGATGACATGTTCGATAGGCATACGGTAGCGCAGCACACCGGAAATCAGCTTGGCATAGTTCCAGTATTCAGGATTAAACTTCTCGCTCAATCCCTCAACCGTAATCTTATATCCTCGCTTGTTCACAAACTGGAAGTCGTATCGCTTCAAGCCTCCATCCAGAATGGTCTTCACGATCTTGCCTTTGCTTACAGATTTAGGCAGCATGATACCCTCGTCCTCATCCTGTAAACCCGTGAAGATTTCGTATGGATGACCGTCGAGCAGTCCTACAAGAGCCACCCATTTCTCCTTATTATTCTGGAATCGCACCACATCGCATTCCAGTTCTCGAGGTCGCACCTCCATCACTTCAGGAGAGAAAACAGGAAGATGAGTTTCCTCTGAAACAACATTGGCTATCTGATCATAGAGTTTATTCCAATCAGACTGTTCTACATGATAATTCTGATGAAGTGTTGCCAGATTAGCATTCAATTCATCTATAAGAGCCTTGGAAGCCTCTTCAAAAGTCATATTTTCAATATATTCCATATCAAACGTTTCATATTTAGGTGCAAAATTAAACTTTTATTTCTAAAATCTGAAACGTTTTGCCATATATTTCACTAAAAAAGCGAAAGAAAGACAACTTTTTGGGAAACTTTCACTAACTTTGCAGCAAAATAGGGTTCTGAAATGGAACAGAACTCCTATATATATTAAGGTATAATGATAAAATAAAAAAGATATGGAATCGATTAAGAACAGAACAAGCATCAGAAAATATGCAGAGAAGGAAGTATCTGAAGAACTCCTGAACCGCCTTTTGGAAGAGGCAGAGCGCACCCCGACAATGGGAAACCTGCAGCTTTACAGCGTTGTGGTAACAAGAAGTGAAGAAGGAAAGAAGGCACTGGCGCCAGCCCACTTCAACCAGCCGATGGTAACAGAAGCCCCGGTCGTCCTCACCATCTGTGCCGATTATCGCCGCACAACCCTCTGGGCAGAGAACCGCAAGGGAACCCCGGGCTATGACAACATTCTCTCTTTTATGAATGCAGCTACCGATGCCCTTCTTTTCACCCAGACCTTCACGAACCTGGCAGAAGAAGCCGGTTTAGGCACCTGTTTCCTGGGAACTACGGTTTATATGCCAAAGATGATTATCGACACCCTGAAGCTCCCTAAGCTCGTAATGCCAGTAGCCACATTGACCATCGGCTGGCCGGCAGAACATCCAGCCCTGAGCGACCGTCTCCCTCTGCGCAGCATCATCCACCACGAGCATTTCGAAGATTACACCCCAGAGAAGATTGACGACTTCTATGCAGGGAAGGAAGCTCTGGAAGAGAACAAGGAGTTCGTTCGCATCAACAACGTAGAGACCCTAGCCCAGGTTTTCACCGACATCCGATACACAAAGAAGGATTGCGAGGCGATGAGCCAAGGTTTCCTCGAAGCCCTCAAGCAGCAAGGATTTATTTAAAGGTAAAAAAGTAAAAAGGTAAAAAGGGCACCTCGCTGGTTAACATTCCGCTAGGCTTTTTTACCTTTTTACCTTTTTACTTTTTTACCTTTTCATTATTCTACAACGATTGGCTTGTACTTAGGAACCAATGCCTTCATGATGCACCAGCCTACGAGGTAAGCAACACTACAGATGCAGAATACAATCATGTAGGCACCTGGCTTGCCATCGAAGCCCATGAAGCTGAAGGCTGAACCCTGACCATCTGCATAGGTGAAGAGCATACCGGAACCCTTGTTAATCAGGAAGGAACCGATACCACCTGCCATCGCACCAATACCGGTGATAGTAGCTACAGTTGACTTAGGGAACATATCACCGATGGTAGAATAGAGGTTAGCTGACCATGCCTGATGACCTGCACCGAGCAAACCGATGATGATAGCTGGCCACCATGCACTGTACTCACCCATAGGCTGAGCTATCAGACCGAGCAATGGGAAGCAAGCGAAAATCAACATCGCACGCATTCTACCGATATATGGATTCATACCCTTCTTGTCAACAAAGTAGGTTGGCAAGTAACCACCACCAATACTCAATACGGTTACAATAGCATAGAGAGTGAAGATGAGGGCGATACCCATACCTGAATCTGAAGAATAACCATACTGGTCAGAGAAGTAAGCAGGTGCCCAGAAGAGGAAGAACCACCAAACACCATCAGTCATCAACTTACCTACGATGAATGACCAGGTCTGACGGTAGCTGAAGCACTTCAGAAAGCCGATAGTTTTCTCCTCAGCGGCAGTTTCTGTCTCTTTCCCAGCCTCAATCTTTTCGAGGTCCTCATCCTGTTCAATATAAGTAAGTTCAACCTTGTTTACATGCTTGCTCTTAGATGGTTTGTCATAGAGCCATACCCAGAGGCCCATCCATACATAACCGAGCACACCGATGATGATGAATGCCCACTCCCAGCCCAGGCTGCGAGCCAACAATGGAATGGTAGCTGGTGCTGCCAAAGCGCCTACTGAAGCACCACTGTTGAAGATAGCGGTAGAGAAAGCACGGTCTTTCTTAGGGAAATACTCTGCTGTTACCTTGATGGCTGCAGGGAAGTTACCTGCCTCACCCACAGCAAGAATCAAGCGGCAAGAGAGGAACAGCCATACACTGATTGTAGCAATCGCTACAGCTGCATCACTACCAGCCTGTACCATGCGGAGCGCCTCGATAGAATCATAACCTTCCATCTGCATAGCTACCCAACCGCAACCGGCGTGCATCACAGCACCTGTTGACCATACGAAGATGGCGATGAGATAACCTTTCTTGGTGCCCATCCAGTCAACAAACTTACCTGCGAAGAGGTTAGCGATGGCATAGAAGATGGAGAAAAGACCGGTGATGGTACCATAGTGATCATCTGTCCAGTGGAATTCTGGAGCAATGAAGTCTTTCCATGTTAAAGAGAGAACCTGACGGTCCATGTAATTGACTGTGGTTGCGATGAAGAGCAGCGCACAGATTACCCAACGGAAGTTGGACATTTTACTTGTTGTAATAGGGCTCATTTTATAAAAAAGTTTTTAAGCGTTATACTTATTTTTATTTTAGATTACTATTTAGACGGCAAAGCCTGGCTCATATTAATCATAAACCAGGTTGCCATATCATGTATCTTATTATTCCAATGTAGGAATCTTCACTACCTGCATATCGTTGTAGATCAGATTCTCACCTGCCATACCCCAGATAAAGGTATAGTTGCTGGTACCTGCTGCACAGTGGATAGACCACTCTGGAGAAATCACAGCCTGCTCGTTGTTCAACCAGATAGGACGTGTCTCCTGTGGTTCACCCATTACGTGGAGAATCTTCTGACCCTCTGGTACATTATAATAGAGGTAAGTCTCCATACGGCGGAGGTGAGTATGAGCTGGCATGGTGTTCCATACAGAACCCTCCTTCAACTCAGTAACACCCATCTGCAACTGGCAGGTACGAACACCGGCTACACCGTCGATAATCAACTGGTGGATTACACGGTCGTTGCTCTCCTTCAGGCTACCAGCCTTGATGTTGTTGGCATCCTTCAGGGTAATCTTCTTGGTAGGATATGTCTGATGAGCACAAGCGCTGTTCATATAGAACTTAGCTGGCTTAGCTGCATCCTTGCTGCTTACCTCGATGTTCTTGGCACCACGACCTACATAGAGAGCCTCCTGGAAACCGAGCGTATACTTCTTGCCGTCAACGGTAACAGTACCCTCGCCACCGATGTTGATGATACCCAACTCGCGGTTGTCGAGCAGATTCTTCTCATCGTTTGGCTTGTCTGTATAGAGAGGAGCGATAGAAGTCAGCTTCAGAGGAGCGGTTGTTGGCTCAGCACCACCAATGAGGAAGCGGTCGAACATGGTGTATGTCCAGTTTACCTCGCCTGGAGCAAACACCTTCTCGATAGCGAATTCACTGCGAAGGCGGTCTGTTGTATAGTGCTTTGCATCCATCGGATTGCTTGCATAACGAACGTTGTAGTTAGTGTAGGCATTTTCTGCCTTCACTTCATAACCACATTTTCCACACTGACCAAAAGCCTGACTTGCTGTTAATACCATTGCTGCTAATATTAATGTTAATTTCTTCATAATTATCTTGTTTTATTTTTTACCTTTTTACTTTTTTTCTTCCTTCACGATGCGCTGACGGTTGATAACCATCATGGCTACCGTGATGACTGCGAGAACACCCATACCTACGTATGAAAGCTTCACACCGCGATAGATAACCCATCCGAAGAGAGAGGATGCGAAATCGAGTGCACCGCCTGAGAATCCGTCAGGGATATGAGCGGCATTATCGCCTGTTGCTGCATAAACCTGGTTGGCTGCCAGCGTAAAGTCTGGTGCCATATCGGTAACGAAATAGAGACCGATGACGAGGGTTACCAGGCCGATGATAAGCGTCTTCACCACATTACCTCTTGTAAACGGCAGAATCATTGGGAAGAGGTAGAACATACCTGCCAACGAAGCTAAAGGCAAGAATTGGTTGCCTGGCAGGAAGACTGCGATAGCCAGGATAACCGGAATCAGAATCACAGATGCTACCAGAGTAGTAGGATGGCCGATTACCAGGGCAGGACTCATACCGATATGAACCTTCTTGCCGTTAAACTTGGTCTTCACCAACTCCTGTGTCTTCTCTGAGATAGGCTTCAAACCGTCGATAAACAGGGCTGTAATACGAGGAATCAGCTCCATCACGGCTCCCATCGTTACACCCAGGAAGAGAATCTTCTTGATATCGAGCTGGGCTGCCCAACCTATCAGGGCTCCTACGATAACACCGAGTACCAGTGGCTCACCGAGCACACCAAACTTCTTCTTCAGTCCCTCTGCATCGATATCGAGCTTAGAGAAGCCCGGAATCATATCGAAGAGTTTATTGAAAACGATTGCGAATGGCATGAAACTCTGGCAGAATGGCTGCGGAATAGAGATACCATCCAAATCGTAATATTTCTGGAATCTGTCGGCTGTCAGGTCTGCACAGACCAAGGTATTGATGTAGCAGACGATGGCTGCGAAATAGCCCCAGAGCAAACTCTGACCCATCACGAAGTAAGCCACTGCACCGATAAAGGCGAAGTGCCAGTAGTTCCAGAGGTCGATATTCACTGTACGTGTTGTCTTGGTAATCAACATCAGGAAGTTGACACCCAGACAGATTGGAATAATCAATGCGCCCACTGCTGTATTGTAAGCTACAGCTGCAGCTGCTGGCCATCCCATGTCAAAAACGTTTAACTGTAAGTGGTAGATGTCTGAAATAGCCTTCAATGGGTCGTTGAAGTTGGTAGTAAGCAATGCTGTTACCACGCCCAAGCCTACGAAACCCACGCCTACGAAGAGTCCCGACTTCAGAGCCTTTCCGAATTTCATGCCAATACACAGACCGATGACCGTGAAGATGATAGGCATCATCACGCTCGCACCGAGACTGATAATATAGCTAAATACTTGTTCCATTTTTATTTGTAGTATTGTTTAATTGTTAGAAAATACACGACAAAGAGCACCCTCTCTTGTCTTTTTATGATTTGTTGTGTGCAAAGATACACTTTTTTCTTCAATTACAATACGTTTTGATGGAAAAAATTACGCAAAAAAAATCCCATCAGAACATTTCTGATAGGATTTCTCTATTTTTATACGTTTTTAAATGATTTTTTACCGAATCGGTCTTCATTCTTCCCTCTTCGTTCTTCCCTCTTCACTTCCTAGTCCTGGAAGTAAACTCTCTTCACACGGTTGCTGATGGTGGTCAGCACCTCGTAAGGGATGGTCTCGAGGATGTCGCTCAGTGTCTGGACAGGCAGATGCTCGCCAAAGATTTCTACCGAATCTCCTTCCTTGCAAGGGATATCGGTCACGTCTATCATAGCCACATCCATACAGATGTTGCCCACATATTCTGCCTTCTGGCCGTTCACCAGACAGTAGGCATGACGGTTGCCCAGACGGCGGTTCAGTCCGTCAGCATATCCGATAGGGATGGCTGCGATGACGCTGTCTCTGTCGAGAATCGTCTTGCGGCTGTAGCCCACACTGTCACCTGCCTTCACGTTGTGCATCTGCAGAATGGTTGTCTTCAGAGTGCTCACGCAGTTGATGGTCTTGTTGTTGCGCGAATTGATGCCGTAGAGTCCGAGTCCCAGACGGCACATATCCAGCTGGCGCTCCGGGAAGTGCTCGATACCTGCCGAATTGCAGATATGGCGCAATATCTTATGGTCGAAGGCTGCCTGCAACTGCTTGCTGCCCTTGTCGAAGAGTTCAAACTGATGAGCTGAGAAATCATCGAAGCTGTCATCATCGCTGCCCACGAAGTGAGAGAACACAGAACGTGGGATGATGGCATTCTGGTGCTTCAGCTTGCCGATGAGTTCCTCCATATCGTTCTCAGGGTCGAAGCCCATGCGGTGCATGCCGGTATCCAGCTTGATATGGACAGGGAAACCGGTTACGCCCTCTTTCTCAGCTGCCTTGATGAGCGCATCGAGCAGACGGAAAGAGTAAACCTCAGGCTCCAGGTCGTAATCGAACATAGTCTTGAAGGCGGTCATCTCCGGATTCATGATCATGATGTTGCTGGTGATGCCGTTCTTGCGCAGCGTAACGCCCTCATCGGCTACAGCCACAGCCAGATAGTCTACACGATGGTCCTGCAGGGTCTTGGCTATCTCTACGGCACCTGCACCGTAGCCGTCTGCCTTAATCATGCATACCAGCTTGGTTTCCGGCTTCATAAACGCACGGTAGTAGTTCAGATTGGCTACCACGGCGTTCAGATTCACCTCCAGCGTAGTCTCGTGTACTTTCTGTACCAGCAGTTCGGTGAGCTGGTCGAAGCCAAACTGACGGGCGCCCTTCAGCAGAATCACCTCATCGCGCAGGGAAGCAAACACCTCGCTGGCGATGAATTCCTCTACATTCGGGAAGAAGAACTTCTCTGAAATCTGAATCACGTCGTGCTGCTTGCAGAGCTCAGGACCGATACCGATGAACTTTACCACGCCACGTTTACGGGCTAAATCGCTCACCTCTTTATATAATACCTCCGGTGCCTGACCGCTCTGGTAAATGTCGCTCAATATCAGTGTATGGCGACGGCCGCGATGGTCTGGACGGCGGTTCATGAAGTCGAGAGCGATATCAAGCGAATTGATATCACTGTTGTAGCTGTCGTTGATCAGCGTACATCCGTGCTGTCCTACCTTCACCTCCAGTCTCATTGCCACAGGTTCGAGCTGTGCCATGCGCTTGTCGATATCTTCAGCCGAAAGACCGAGTTTCGATGCCACGACGGCAGAGATGATGGCATTCTGTACAGATGCATCGTCGATGAACGGGATAGAGAAACTGTCTTCCACACCTTTGTATATATAGGTAATCACGCTCACGCTCTGCTGCTTCTCGATGTTCTTCACATAGAAAGGAGCCTCCGCATTCTTGAGCGACCAGAAGAGTTTCTCGCCCTTATAGTCGGGATATTCGGCTATCACCTTGCTGATAACCTCGTCATCGCCATCATAGATTACGGTCTCTGCATCATGGAAGAGGATGAGTTTCTCCCGGCATTTCTCCTCCATGGAAGAGAAGTTCTCCTGATGGGCAGCACCCAGATTGGTCAGTACGGCGATGGTTGGCTGGATGATGTCACGCAGGGCAAGCATTTCGCCAGGCATACTGATACCTGCCTCGAAAACGCCCACCTGGGTCTGCTCGTTCATCAGCCATACCGACAATGGCACACCTATCTGAGAGTTGTAACTGCGCGGACTGCGGGTAACAAACATGCTTGGCGAGAGCAGCTGGTAGAGCCACTCCTTGACCATGGTCTTGCCGTTTGAACCCGTGATGCCTACGATAGGGATGTTAAACTCGTCACGGTGGCGCTCAGCCAGACGCTGGAGAGCCTCGAGCGTATTTACTACCTTCAGGAAGTTGGCTCCCGGATAATCAGAAGCATAGCCCTTAGGCACATTCGTTACAACAAAATTTTTCACACCTCTGCGATACAGCTCAGGGATGTAGTTATGACCATCATTACGTTCCGACTTGAGCGCAAAGAACAGAGTTTCCTCTGGGAAACAAAGTGAACGACTATCGGTCAGGATAAAACCGATGTTGGTATCATTGTCTCCATAGCGACGCGCACCTATCAGTGTGGTTACCTTTTCAATAGTATATGTCATTGTCTTGTTATTTAAATATTCTTTATTTTATAAGAGATGATATTTCTCCATTTTATAAGAGATGATATTTCTCCTCAAATTGTCTTTTCTTCTCTTCCGTCCTGGCGATGAACTTCTGGTGTTCCTCGCTCTCGGGATGGAAGGGCTTGTGGCCGAGTGCTTCGCGGATAGGTCTCCAGTCTTCCAGAAACAGCTCTGCTGCCTTGCCGAAGTAAGTTGCCCGGAACCGCTCCCAGATATATTCCACAGCCTGTTCGCTCGGGTGCAGCATGTCTTCCTTGTAGAAGCGGTAGTCACGAAGTTCATCGTTCATGATCTCGTAAGCCGGAAAATAGCTCACCACTCCGGGATTCTCCTTCACCAGCTTATCGGCTGCCAGCAGGAGCGTAGCCTTCGAAAGCTGACTCCCGTGATAGCCGTATTTCGCATAGCGGATAGGACTTACCGTGATGATTACCTTCAGAGTGCCTTCACTGCTACCGGATGCTGCGGTCTGCGATTTCAGCAGATTGATAGCCTTCTGCAGATAGCCGGCACATTCGTCCACGCTCAGTTCCCGCTCTTCGAAGAGGCGCTGCGGGCGCTTCTGGCAGTTGTCCACTATCTCGCCCGTCTCCTTCAGGATATACACATGGTTGGTACCCAGCGTAAAGACAGCCACACGGGGACGCACCTCGGAACATTTCTCTACCGTATGGAGAATGCTTGCCGGATTATACATCACCCCGAAGGGATTCACCGTAGCCCGGAAGCGGTTCTCCACAAACCGCCTACCCAGATTGTCGGCAAAGCAACTGCCCACAAAGAGCATCCGCTCTGCCGCCCCTATCTCGAAGTCGGCCTTCGGAATATCTATTTCTGTTCTAAATCGTATCATCAGAATTTGCAATCAGTCTATCAGTCTAAGGGGATTTGCAATCCCCGCTATTCCTTCTTGCGCTTTCTCACCTCAACCACTACACCTATTATAATAAGGAGAGCCAGAACGCCATAACCGATGTAAGCCACCGTCTCGGTATTCTTGAGCGACTGAGGATGGAAATCGAGAACTACTTTGTGGTTACCAGCTTTCACGTTCAGCGCACGCAGAATATAGTTCACTCTGCCCAGCTCAGCCGGCTGTCCATCAACCGTAGCCGTCCAGCCCGGATAGTAAATCTCAGAGAATACGATCACGCCGCCCTTGCTCGACTTCACCTCGTAAGTCAGGTTGTTCGGCTTATACTGCGTCATCTTCACCACCGAAGTATCATCCTGCTTCACGCTCTGCGCCAGCTGTTCCTTGAATTTGGCATCAGCCACAGCCACGTGTCGGAGGTTCACCTTGCCCACGCCATCAATTTCCTCGTTGGCATTGTTCACATACTTCACCTCGTCTACGAACCATGCATTGCCGTAGGCATACGGATTCAGAACCGGAACGGTCTGTCCGCCCTGCAGCGGCATGATGAAGTATTTGGTATTCAGCATGTTCAATACCGGATAGATACTGTCGCCGTTCACCTTGGTCATATCGCCGCCCGCAGCAGCTACCGCCTGCATCGTCTTCTGCATCTCAGGAGCGATATGTGCCTCAATCATCTCCTGGTAGCGACGGAGCTTGGCTGGATGATAACCGCCGATGCTCTTGTGGTAGTAAGAGGTTTCGTTCTCATTGAATGTATTCGATGCCAGATTCAGCACACGGTAGTCGAGTTCCTTATCACGGCAGATAATCTTGTCGGTCTCGGTCATCTGCTGCGGTGTATCGCGCTGCGCCTTGTCTACGAACATATCATCGTAGAGATAGCGCTTGTTCACCATCCACATATCCACCAGACAGAGCACGGCGATGCCGGCAATCATATATTCCTTGCCCAGCTTCTTCATCTTGAAGAGCATCAGCAGTGCCGAACCGATGAGGATAATCCAGAACGAACGCCAGCAGTCGGATGTAAAGATGCCCTTGCGGATATCCGTCAGATTACTCATGATTGGAGAGATATACTCCTGAGGCAACTGCTGCAGCGCCTGTGTCTCCTGTACCGATACGAAATCTGGGAAGAATACGCCCGGCATGATGGCAAAGAGCAGACAGAAGCCTGCTGTCAGACCGAAGCTGGCATATACATATTTTATCTTCTCTGTCAGAATCTCCGGCTCATCTACAATCTTCTTCAGCGCCATCATCGACAGGAACGGGATGGTGAATTCTGCGATGACCAGGATAGATGCCACCGTTCGGAACTTGGCATACATCGGCACATAATCGAGGAAGAAATTGGTAAACGGCATGAAGTTTCTACCCCAGGCGAGCAGAATGCTCAGGATGGTGGCAGCAAGCATCGCCCACTTCATCGGACCCTTCACGATAAACAGGCCCAGGATAAAGAGCATGCAGACGAAGGCACCTACATATACAGGTCCGCTCGTTCCCGGCTGGTTGCCCCAATACTGTCCCAGCTGCTGGTAAATCTGAACGAAGTTAGGATCAGCCTTCTCCATCGCCTGCTGGTTCTGCGCCAGCGGCACGGAGGCACCGCCCTTGGTATTCGGAATCATCAGCGTCCACGTTTCGTCGATACCATAGCTCCACTGTGTGATATAGTCTCTATCCAGACCGCTGCTGGTCTGGTTAGCCGCATTTTTCTTTACGAGTTCGCTCTTTCCACGCATGGTTTCCTGACCATACTGCCAGGTATGATAAAGGTTCGAGAGGTTGAGCGAGATACCGATGAGGGCACCCACCACGCATACCGCCGTAGCCTTTCCGAAGCGTGCGAGTTCACCTTTCTTGATGGCATCTGCCAGGAAGGCAATCACCATGAAGAGGATGATAAAGAGGTAGTAATAAGTCATCTGCACGTGGTTAGCCTGCACCTCGAAAGCCGAGAAGATGGCAGTAAGGAGCAGTCCCTTGAGATACTTGCCCCGATAGGCAAGCACCACGCCCGCAATCATCGGCGGCAGATAAGCCAGCGCCCATACCTTCCAGATATGTCCGGCAGCGATAATGATAAAAAAGTAGGACGAGAATGCCCAGATGATACTTCCCAGCGCCGCCAGCGACTGTCTGAAGTTGAAGGCACGCAGCATGATATAGAAACCCAGGAGGTATACAAAAACATACCAAACATAGTCTGGCAACCACAGATGATATGCCTTCACAATCTGGCTGAGCACCTGATTACTGTCATACGAAGGCGACATCTGATAGGTAGGCATACCGCCAAACACCGAGTTCGTCCATCGTGTAGTCTCTCCCGTCTGCTGCTGGAAGAGTTCCTTTTCATGTCCCAGTCCCTTTCCTGCCGCTGCATCATGTCGGAAGAGGATTCGTCCGTCCATATCGGCAGGCATAAAGTAGACGAAGGAGATGATTGCAAATGCAATAACTACCAGAATATCCAGTAGATACTTCTTCAAAAATTTCATAATTTCTATATAAACGTTTATAATTTGAAGGCAAAGATAGCACAAATTGGAGACAAAACAAAAAATATAGCAAAAATTTATATTTTTTTTGTTGAGAAAGTTGTATTAGGTCAGAAATAGGGGTTCCCCTCTATCATTTAGGGAAACGCTCGCTGCCGTTTCGTTTTTTATTCGTACCTTTGCACCATAAAACAAGTTTCTTCAAACAGCATATATTAATGTATAAAAGAATAAGAATTATGAAAAGATTAGCATTCATCATGATGGCATTGCTCCTGACTCTGATGCCGGCAGCAGCACAGAATTATCGTGACAGCAGATATTACAACAGCAGGACAGACCGTCTCGACTACCATTACAACTACGGCAGCCCGTATTACGGATTCCGCATCGGTCCTGCCTTCACCTTTGTCAATTCCGACGATTCCCGTCTGGATGGTGGCGACTGGCAGACCGGCCTGAATGTGGGCGTAGTAGCCGGCATTCCATTGACCGACAGCGCCCCACTCTATCTCGAGACCGGACTTTCGTATATAGAGAAAGGTGGCAAGAAGGATCTTCCTGAAGGCAAGAAGATGACCTACGACCTCAACTATCTTGAGATTCCAGCCGTACTGAAGTACAAGTACGAGGTAGACGACCACTTCTCCATCCAGCCTCAGGTAGGCGGCTATTTTGCCGTTGGTGTAGGAGGCAAGATCAAGAACTTTGCCGAGCGTGAAGCAGAGAGCTCATTCAAGGATGCAAACTTCCGCCGCCTTGATGGTGGTATCCGCATCGGCTGCGGCATCGGCTACGACATGTTCTATGCCGATCTCACCTACGACATCGGTCTTGCCAACATCTGCCACGACAGTTTCGACAAATCGCGCAATGGAGCCCTCCAGTTCAATTTCGGAGTTAACCTTTAGGAACAGACAAAAGCCCCTGATGCAAGAACACATCAGGGGCTATAAACTATTAACTATAAACTTCACACAGTTCCAAGTATCGCTGGGCGAGGTCATGGATGAACTTTCGTCCTCGCTCGGTCCATACGAGATAGGTATGGGTGT